>Ga0209034_10000111_pt1 | contig 39993 bp, 34 predicted proteins | sample MarorgKNORR_S2LV_2_FD_188219 | JGI IMG/M metagenome (GOLD analysis project Ga0209034, IMG submission 188219) | Marine microbial communities from the Southern Atlantic Ocean, analyzing organic carbon cycling - 250m_A/KNORR_S2/LV (SPAdes) (version 2) | ecosystem: Environmental > Aquatic > Marine... | reverse complement strand
CAAAAAACTAGGGTCTTGTGAGTCTTCCATAGATTCTCGTCCTGAGCAGCGAAAAGCAGCCTTATTAGATACTTAAACTATCGGCCTCATAACGCTGACTTACAAGAGCTTGCCGCGCGCTACATAAGCCTCATATTCTTCCAAGGTAATCAGCCCTAAGGATCCCGCTTCAGCGCGGTCTTCAGCTGTCAGTACGTCCTGGATAAGGTCAACACGCTTCCATAGTGCCAAGGATACTGCTCCGTCCTTGCCTGGCAGATAAGGCGATTGCTCCAATGGTTGCATACGATGTACATAGCGCGGGCAATTTACCCACACGTGATTCACTGATATTTCTACAACGAGGTTAGCGCCTGGATAACTATCGAGCATCGGACCTTCGCGCAAGCATCTGGCTTCTCCGCGCAACCGTAAACGTTGTGGGGTTTCAAAATCAATGAAGAGTAGACCCACTTTTGCTTTGTCTTGGATGTTGCCCATGGACATAAACATGCCATTTCCATCGTAATTGGGAAAAACAATAGTTACGGGATTAATCACTCTTACAAAGCCGAGATCACCACCTTTATAGGAGCAGGACGGATAACCTGATTCATCAATGGTAGATAGATAAAACATATTACGACTGTGGATAAATTCTGCTTGCGGGTCCGATAGTTCTTCAGTGACTACAGCTTCTACAATTCGGTCAGCAAGGTCAGTGGTTTCGAATTCCCCCTGTAATTGGCGTTGCGCCAAGGTAAAAAAATCACCCATGCTTGTACTCCAGACTTCAATTTTTTCAGACTTTTTTAAAATTAGCTTTTATATGTGGAGCTGGCAACTATAATTATGTGGTAAATTACGCGGCGGTTTTCATTCCACTACTCTAAGGCCCGGGAAGCATTATGGCTTCATACAAAATTGCATTGCTGAATGGCGACGGTATTGGCCCAGAAATCATGGCCGAAGCAATAAAAATTCTGAAACTGGTGGAAACCCGGAACAATATCGAATTTGAACTTTTGCCTGGAGCCTTTGGCGCCAGCGCCTATTTTAGCCATGGACATTCTTTCCCGGACGAAACGAAGGCGCTCTGCGATGACGCGGATGCTATTTTAAAAGGTCCTATTGGGCTAAACCATGAGGAATCGAAGAAAATTCCTGTAGATATGCAACCGGAAAGAGGTGCCTTGTTACCGTTGCGGCGAAGATACGATACGTTTGCCAATTTTCGACCAGTTTACTTACCCAAAGCTATTGCTCATTTCTCTCCCTTAAAACCTGAAATAATTGGTGATGGCATCGATTTGATTATGATTCGCGAACTGGTTGGCGGACTCTATTTCGGTAACAAGGAAGTCGGTACTAATGAAGAGGGTAAACGTTATGTGAACGAATCCCTGGAATATGATGAAGATCAAATCGCTCGAATAGCAAAAGTTGCGTTTAATACTGCACAAAAACGAGAGAAAGTGCTTCACAACATACATAAGAGCAATGTCTTGAAATCCAGTGTGCTCTGGAACGAGATTATTAGCGAAGTTGGTGACAACTATCCTGACGTAGAGGTTAAGCATATCCTAGTAGATGCAGCAGCAACTTATCTATGTCTTAACCCGAGACAATTCGACGTGATGGTAATGGAAAATATGTTTGGGGACATTCTCAGTGATCAGGGTGGAGGTATATTGGGTTCGCTCGGTTTAATGCCCTCTGCTTGTGTTGGCCCAGAAAAAGCTTACTACGAACCCTCCCATGGTTCAGCACCAGACATTGCAGGAAAAGGAATTGCTAATCCTTACTCCATGATCGGATCCGTTGCTATGATGTTAGAAATGAGTTTTGACCTGGCGCAGGAAGCAAAAAAGATCTGGCTAGCCATGCAAAGCGTATTTGCCCAAGGCTACTCTACACCGGACCTGTCAACCCCGAGTGCCAATATGAAGATGATCAAAACCAACGAATTTGGGGATCTGGTTGCCGAGGAGCTAGCAAAAAACTAACTCGCTCCTGATTTTGAAAAATGCTGCGAATATCCGCCTGAACTTGACGTTTCCCAGAGCCATAGACCAACGCTCAGTCTTTTTGGAAGAACCACTCTTGTAAGATAATGATTTCCTATAAATCTTTTGACGAGCTCGGATCTTAAGTTTTCAGCCGCTGAGTGCGTGCAGGCGAATGTTCAACATGCGAAAGGTTGCTTTGACCGCGGCTAGTACCTGGTTGGAATCCACGCCACGTGTCTTGAAAGTTTGTCCATCCGTTTCCCAAGTGATGATACATTCGGTTAGTGCATCTGTCTTTCCACCCCTTGGGATATGCACCTCGTAATCTATCAAGGCAGGCATAACAAAGTCCTTCGCTTTCAGGATATCCTCTATTGCAACCATAAACGCATCGAAGCCACCATTACCTGAACCAGAGCCTTGAAACTCCTCGTCTTCCATCGCAACCCTAATGCTTGCGGTGCTTCCCACATCTAGGCCTGTATTGATATAGCAATTCAGCAATTCAATATATTGATGTTCTTTACTCTCCATTACGTCGGCGATAATAAAGGGCAGATCCTCTGAAGTGATAATATGCTTGGAATCACCAAGCTCAACTACTCTCTCTAATACTTTGGCAAGGTCATCTTCCGCCAGAGTTATACCGAGCTCTTCAAGATTATTGATAATTGAAGCTTTTCCACTCATCTTTCCAAGCGCATAGGTGCGTTTGCGATCAAATCGCTCAGGACTGAGCTTAGTCATATAAAGGTCACCCTTTAAATCCCCGTCGGCATGTATGCCAGCTGTCTGAGTAAATACATCGGCTCCGACGATGGGTGTGTTTGCTGCTATCCATTTCCCCGAAAAGTTTTCCACCATATGACTCAACATAGCGACGCGTGATTCATCAATGGACAAATGCAAACCCATTTTATCTCGTAGGGCTACAACCACTTCTGCTAGTGAAGCATTACCTGCCCTCTCCCCCAGGCAATTGATCGTGCAATGAATAGTATTAATACCGGCGCTTACCGCGGCCAGCGCATTAGCAGTCGCCAGCCCATAATCATTATGAGGATGAAAATCAAATTCCTCGCCCGGAAAATATTGAAGCATGGTAGCCACTGCCTCTGATACTTCCGGAGGGGATAGTAAACCAAGAGTATCTGGCAATAGGTAACGGGATATACCAAGTTCTTTGGTGCCCTCCATTAGACCAAATACATAGTCCCGATTATCTTGATAACCACTTGACCAGTCTTCGAGATACATGTTGACTTTGAGGTCATGCTCTTTTGCATATTCAACAGTCCTCGCTATGTCAGTGAGGTGGGACTCGAGATCCTTCCCCAATTGCTCTCTACAATGTTTCTCGCTGCCCTTAGTCAACAAGTTGATTACCTTGCCTCCAGCACTGACTATCCAATCTACGCTGCGCTTGTAATCCGCAAAACCAAGAACTTCAACACGCTCCTCTAATCCTTCAGAAGTCGCCCACTCAGTTATCCGGGAAACGGCTTCTTTTTCACCATCAGAGACACAAGCAGAGGCTACTTCAATACGATCTACTTTCAGTGATTGCAAGAGCCCGCGGGCTATACTAACCTTCTCGTTAGCTGAGAAAGAGACACCTTGGGTTTGTTCTCCATCTCGTAGAGTGGTATCCAATAAGCTAATGTGACGGCCTTGTTCCGCAGTACTCATCAAAATTTCCTGAAAATCAGCCTGTTAGACAGACCTGAAAAACTCGAGGGACGGCATTCTACCAAAATCTATACCTCGCAAGAACCCACATCTCTAATAAATTCCTGCAATTTGACCTCATCCGCCATCGTTATATACTGCGCGCTTCGCACGATTCTGAGTATTAGAGGTTTCTTATTATGCAAATAGGTATTCCCAAGGAAACTCATCCGGGAGAAAACCGGGTACCTATCATTCCGGATACCGTTAAAAAACTGTGTCGTATAGGCGCTGAGGTAGTGATTGAGACCAGTTTAGGTTTGGGCTCAGGGTTTGGAGATGAACAATATGCCGAGGCTGGAGCCACTATTAGCCAAGACCGAACTGCATTGTTAAGCAATTCCGATATCTTACTAAGATTGCGTAAGCCCGATCTTACAGAAGTTACTTTAATGAAACCGGGCTGTATTCACATTAGCTATCTCGATCCATTTAACGAGCAGGAATTGGTCCAAGCTCTTAAGGATCATGGCGTTACCTCCATCAGCATGGAGATGATTCCCCGAAGTACTCGCAGTCAGAAGATGGACGCTTTGAGCTCGCAAGCCAACCTCGCGGGCTACGTAATGGTATTGCAGGCCGCAGCCTATCTACCGCGAATTTTTCCGATGATGATGACTCCCTCCGGTACGCTTAAGCCGGCCAAAGTATTCATCATTGGCGCTGGTGTTGCAGGACTTCAGGCCATTGCTACTGCAAAGCGCTTAGGGGCAAAAGTAACAGCTTTTGATACGCGACCCGTGGTTGCTGAACAGGTGAGAAGTTTAGGTGCTACCTTCCTAGATATAGACCTTGGAGAAACTGGTCAGACAGCGGATGGCTACGCTAAGGAATTGACTGCTGAGCAAATTCAGATACAACGGGAAGCCCAAAAGGCCGTTATCGCCGAGTCGGATGTGTTGATCACAACTGCTCAAGTATTTGGACGCAAACCGCCTGTTATTGTAACGCGCGATATGGTTGAAGGTATGCAACCAGGATCGGTAGTAGTGGATATGGCTGCTGAAACTGGCGGCAATGTGGAAGGCTCTGTTCCTGATGAGATAGTTCAAATAAACGGTGTCACGGTTGTCGGCAAAGGTAACCTACCTAACGAAGTATGTCGGGATGCGAGTCAAATGTATTCAAATAATCTTTTTAATTTGATTGAGGATAACTGGGATCAAGAGACAGCTGCCTTCACTATCAATTTCGAACACGATATTTTGCCGGGTTGCATCGTCACTCACAATGGCGAGGTAACCAATAAAACAATCAAAAAAATTCTACAAGGGAGCAACTAATATGGAAGCCGTATTCCTAACATTTATATTAATGTTAGCAATTTTTTTGGGGTTCGAACTTATCAATAAAGTTCCAGCGACGTTGCACACACCTTTGATGTCTGGAGCCAATGCTATCTCTGGCATAACTATTGTCGGAGCGATCGGCCTGGCAGGCACTGGACAACAAGACGTATCTAATTGGCTTGGTGCAGCAGCGGTAGCATTTGCTTCCATTAATGTGGTTGGTGGTTATTTAGTGACCGATCGGATGTTAGCAATGTTTAAGAAGCGGGGAGACTAATTATGACCTCGTTGGAAGTAGTCATTCAATTGGCTTATGTGGTAGCCGCGGCAATGTTTATTTATGGCCTCAAGTTGCTTGGTTCTGCTGACTCTGCGCGTCGCGGAAACATGCTCTCTGCTTTTGCCATGCTGCTGGCCATTGTGTCAGCTTTGCTTGATCAAGGAATCGTGGAATACCAATGGATATTGTCAGGCTTTGTTATCGGTGGAGCTATCGGTGGCACAGTAGCACGGCGCGTGAAGATGACTGCGATGCCTGAAATGGTCGCTTTGTTTAACGGTTTTGGTGGATTGGCTAGCTTGTTGGTTGGAACAGCCGCAATAAGTACTAATCCCGCCACATTTACTTTAGTGAGCATTGTACTGTCGGTCTTAATCGGAGGCTTAACCTTTACAGGCTCACTAATAGCATATGGCAAGCTCAGTGAAACCTTGAGCAGTGGTACGGTTAATTTCCGTGGTCAGCAAATAGTGAATAGTCTTCTTGTTCTTAGCGTTATCGCTAGTGCTGTGATGTTTTGCCTAGAACCAGACAATATACAGTGGCTTTATTTAGTGGTGTCACTTTCGTTACTTTTCGGCGTTATGGCTGTGATCCCTATCGGTGGAGCAGATATGCCGGTAGTGATATCCCTACTTAATTCATACTCCGGCCTAGCCGCTTGTGCCGCTGGATTTGCTGTCAATAATAATATCCTCATTGTTGCCGGATCCTTGGTTGGCGCATCTGGCATTATTCTTACGAAAATTATGTGTAAGGCGATGAATCGATCACTCAGTCACGTTCTGTTTAGCGGCTTTGGAAGCAGCAGCAGTTCTGCCTCGGAAGTTGAAGGGGAAATCAAACCAATTTCAGTAGAAGATGGTTACTACGTGCTTGAAGCCGCGACCAATGTAGCTATCATTCCGGGCTATGGCATGGCAGTAGCCCAAGCCCAGCACGTGGTCAAAGAATTATGCGAATTATTAGAGCAGAACGGCGCTGAAGTAAATTTTGGAATCCACCCTGTGGCAGGGCGTATGCCTGGACACATGAACGTCTTACTCGCTGAAGCCGATGTGCCCTATGATCTGTTGTTAGAAATGGACGATATTAATCCTCGCATGGAAAACATTGATGTAGCGATAGTTATTGGTGCGAATGATGTAGTAAATCCAGCTGCACGCGATATGGAATCATCTCCCATATACGGTATGCCAGTTATTAACGTAGACTATGCCCGCACAGTATTTGTGCTGAAGCGGTCCATGGCTTCGGGATTTGCTGGCATTGAAAACCCTCTGTTTTATAAAGAAAATACGCGTATGCTGTTCGGTGATGCCAAAGAGTCCATTGCCGGCCTCGTACGTGAATTTAGTTAGGTTGCGCTGCACTCTGTAGAATCTTAAACCCATTTTTCTTCGTCAATAACACAAAATAGTTAATTCGCAATGCAAAAACAAACAGAAGATTTTTTCGGACAGCTAAATAATTTCACCGAAACTGATTAGTTGGTTGACTCAAATTCAAAGCCCAATCGAGATACGCATCCACGCGTGGGTCTTTGGCGTCGCATCGCCGCCCTCCTCTATGACGGATTCCTAATAGCCGCCATCTGGGTTCTGCTAGGTTTCTTTATGTTGCTCTTAGTAGGCCCCAACGCGAATCAGTTGGTCGCCGGTGAGGTGCAAACTGATTCACTGGTTGACAATATCCTGTTTATGCTAATGGTGCTAAGTTCCGCTAGCTTTTATCTCTATTTTTGGATTCGCGGTGGTCAGACACTGGGTATGCTCGCCTGGCGCATAAAAGTAGTCGACATAAAAGGTAATCTTATAACTCCAACGCAAGGTCTGATACGCTTCTTTCTAGCTTGGCCCGCATTTTTTATGTTCGGGCTAGGTTACTTGTGGCTCTACATAGATGTAAACGGCGATACCATACATGACAAAGTATCGAGCAGCAAAGTCGTGCTGCTGCCAAAAACAAGCCCCTCATTGTAAATGACCTACCTCGTATTCAAAGGCTATTAAGTTATAATTACCTTCCGAAAATTTTACAAGAATAGGAATTAATTCCCTACGGGAAACCCCTCCCACCCTTCCTCAAATTGAACACCTAAGCTATTAAGATACATGGCCACCATGTTGTATTGCCCTACAGTAAACACTAACTCCATAAGTTGGCGGGTGTCATATCGACTGGCAAGCGCTTCCCAGGTGGCATCGGATATTAGTGCGTCCTGGTGAAGTTCGTCCGCTGCCTTTAAAAGAGTAGCATCCCAGTCACTCCAACCTTGAGCTCCTGGTCCAGCTAGGATGCGTATTTGATCCTGGTTAGTTATACCAACACTCCGAGCCAGCCCGGAATGAGCTGCCCATTCATAAGCACCCCCGTTCAACCAGCCTATGCGCATGATGAGTAGTTCTCGATCCCTAATGGGGAGAGTAGATTCTTGTAGTAGATAATCAGTAAACACCAACCAGGCATTACAAAGCTTCGGAGCCTGAGCACAGGTGGACCAAACTCCCAATACTTGTCCATTGCGTTCACGAGGTGCGAGAATCTCCCGCTGTTCATCGGTCCAAGGCTTTTGCACTCGGGGAATCCTTGGCTCGTCAAGAGGCGGACCTGTGCGATCCTGAGCAAAAATATAAGTATAGGTTGAAGTTACTAGAAGTATTATCAGAATTTGGCGGATGGCCTTTTTTGTTGGTCGCATATTTTTTATCTCTGGAGTCAAGACACTTAAAGTGGATTACATAACAATTGATCTAGTTAACCCGTCGCATCAGGTAAACACCGAGTCCGAAACAGATCAGGATTGGAGTAATCACTGCCAATAATGGACTAAAACCGTATAACAGACTGGCCGGTTCCATCACACTTTGCATAATCGTAAAGATAAGGCCAATTCCCAACGCTACGAAGACTCTAAATCCCGTAGTCGCTTCCCTCAGAGGCCCGAACACAAAAGAAATAGCGAGAACTACTAAGGCAAACGTGGAGATGGGCTGTAAAAGTTTTTTCCAGAAGGCTAGGTAGTAAGTAGTACTATCTAAGCCCTCGGACTCAAAATACTGAGCAAACTGATATAAACCCGAAATCGACTGTTCCTCTGGGTCTACCAACAATACGCTGAGTAATTCTGGAGACAGATTCACTTGCCAGTCTTCTCGCAAATCAATATCAGTGTCCACAGAGCCGGTAGTAAGCAAACTTTTGCGCACATTGTTAAGCTGCCAGTATCCATTCTCTCCTTGTTCCACATAAGTCGCCGAATCAGCAAAACTGCTCGATACCAAATGACGTCGGTCGTCAATCTCATAACGAGTCACACCATATAGCCGGGTTCCATCCGGTGCTATAGCGTTTATATGTATAAACTCGCCGCCCACCCGACGCCAAGTGCCATATTCCGAATTGATCGAACCCGAATCGCTCGACTGGATAGCTTTATTGCTCTGTGCCAGCTGTTCGAGGGGGGGGGCTATGAATTCACCGAGAAGAAGGCTGACAATCATAACTGCAAAGGTTGGTTTCAATACTGCTAAGATTATTCTCCAAACCTGAACGCCTGCGGACTGCATCACAACCAGTTCATTGTTGGAGGCCAGTATGCCTAAACCTATGAGTGCTCCACCGAGAGCTGCAAAGGGTAGTAGCTCATAAATACTGGTAGGTACCTTCAGAAATACAAAAGTGAAAGCGTTGATCACAGAATAATTCTGATCCGTGTCGGAAATCTGATCAAGTAAAGTGAAGATAAAATCGAGAGTACCAATCAAAATCAAAACAACAAGCATGGACAGCAAGACAGTATTTCGAATAAGTCGATCGAGTTGAATCACGACATCAACCTTTTCCTGACCAACGACAAGTGGTACGCGAGGTTTGGAAAGCAAAACATCACGAAGCCAATTGCGATAAAAATAACATGCACCCACCAGAGACCTATAACTGCACTCAACGATCCCTCAGCGACAAGATCTCTGCAAAATTGTAGCAAGAGGAAATAAGCAGCATAAATCAGAGCAGCTGGAATAAGCTTTCCGTATCGTCCTTGGCGCGGGTCTATTTTACTCATGGGTATGGCAATAAGGGTAATCACCGGTATTAACAGCACTATTGACAAACGCCACTGTAACTCCGCCTGATGCTCCGGAGAATTAGAGGCAAATAACTCCGCAGTCGCCATTGTTTCTTCCTCAAGTATTTCCTCGAATTCGGTAGGTTCTGGAAGCAATATAGAATGCACATCGAATTGGGCCACATTGAAATTCCCAGTTCCCGGTGTTCCGTCATACTGTAATACATTTTCAAGGCGCATGAAGCGTGCACCGGTTTCCGGGTTAACTTCCGGTTGAGCCGTTTCGGCTAGAACGATCCTAGGTGGTGCTTGTTCAACCTCTTGTTCCTGATTAGATAGAGCTACGAACACATTTTGGAGTTGTCGACCCAGAATTGGCGAATTGTCGATGCGTTCAGTGTAGGTCACTCGTTCGCCTCCACTAAATGCCTGGAATTGGCCAGCGACAATTAAATCTATCTCGGTCAACTGTTCTTGATTTTGTTTAAGCTGTTCGGTGTTGCGGACACCCCAGGGAGCCAGAGAAAGACTTATAAATGCCGTTATTACTAGGACAATTAATGAAGTACCTAAAGTCAAATACAGAAGCCGCAGCTGACTAGTACCAGCGCCCAGCAATATCAACATCTCGTTTTCTGCATACATTCGACCGTATGCCAACAAGATACCTAGAAAAAAAGCTAAGGGTAGTATGACCAGCAAAAAATCAGGGAGCCGATAAAACATTAAAAGCAGCAAAACATCGGAAGACAATTCACCCGCCACCGCCTGTCCAAGATACTGAAGAAACCGACTAATAATACCCACAATCAGGAGTATGAAAGTGACGGCACACATAACCTGCAGTATTTGCCTGCTGAGGTAACGAAAAATAACCAAACCAGTAGAATGTCCGTTTTAGCCCAAGTAGCAGTTTACTCGAAGATTTAGAACACTCCTAATCAGAATAGTAGTAGTGCCTTAACAGGGACTAACGTCAGGAAACCGTTAAATCTCTAGGAATACAAAAAAACAAGTGAGTAAGGAAAGACCAAATCATGCGAAAACGCAGACCCTGGCGTGGCTAGAGGAGCAAGTAACTTTAGCGAAATTAGGCGGCGTGGGCGTTAGGCTGATCTAACAATCCCTTAAATGCCGGAGGTACTTGGGCGATTTTGTGCCGATCAAAGTCGAAAAACACTACACCTATCTTCGCGTTACACACAACTGCTTCAAGTGCGCTATTAGTCACCTGCATACCAATATCGAAACCATAGCGATTAATATTGCTGATTCCGACATCTATTACGAGACAGTCATTGGCAAATGATTCGGAACGATAATCCACCGCCATATCTGTAACCACAATACCAAGACCATAAATATTGGATTCTGTGAAACCAAGATTCGCTAAAAATTGCAGACGAGCTTCTTGTAAGATGTTCACCATAGCCACGCTGTCTAAGTGCTTAGCGTAGTTAAGATCGCTGATACCTACACTACGTTCCATGCTGTACAGAAATTTATCCGGAAGCCCGACTTTTACACGTGGCATGACCAGTCCTTCTATTTAAACAGAGAAGCTAATTCGCCTAACTCAGACAACAAATATTTTGATAAGTTCAATACAAGATCAGCATCAGAATTTTCCCCATCTTACCTGGTTTCTATGAGAGGCCAGTCGGGTTATTGTCTAAAAATTAGTCAGTATTGCTTAACGATACGAATAAATTTAGGATTGTCACTCCAAGATTTATAGACTAGCAAAAGACCATTACCAAGGAGACAATATCTGCTAATGAGGTACTCAATTAAGGGAGGATCGCCTGAAAAAATCAGTGCCGATTGTATTATCGTAATAATTTGGCGTAACGGCTCTCTCTCAGAAGAGGCACAGCTAATCGATTCGGCAAGCGGTAAATGCATAAGTAAAATAACTCGGTCTGGTGACCTGAGCGGCAACCTGGGTGAAACTCAACTGATTCATAATCCAATCGGTATACAAGCCAAGCGTGTGCTACTAGCAGGAGGTGGTAAAAAGAAAGATTTCACTGCCAGCAACGCTGTAAAAATGCTAAAAACTTGTCTAAAAGTCACGGGCAAACTAGAGGCAACCAGCCTACACTTTGCTTTAGCAAGTGCAGTCGTGAGTGATCGTGAGAGCACCTGGCTGGCGGCTCGATTGGCGCAGGAAGCAGAAGATAGTATCTATCGCTACAATGCTACCAAGAGCAAGAAGAACAAGGCTCCAGCAACTAGAATGGTGAGCCTGGCGCCAGCAATTGGAGCAAGGCGGAAGAACTTCGAGTCGGCGTTAAAAGTTGGCCAGACCATAGGTAAGGCCATTAATTATGCTAAACAACTGGGCAATTTACCGGGTAATATCTGCACCCCTAATTACCTAGCTAAAGAATCAAAAGCGCTAGCTGAGCGGCATGGTGCCCTCACTGCTCAAGTATTAAACGAGAAACAGATGGCTCGACTCGGAATGGGCTCCTTACTTTCAGTAGCTGCAGGGTCTAATGAGGAAGCCAGGCTAATCGTAATAAAACATCGAGGAGCCAGAAATAGCAGGCCTCATGTATTAGTCGGTAAGGGTATCACTTTCGACACCGGCGGTATCAGTTTGAAACCTGGGGCCGCCATGGATGAAATGAAATTTGACATGTGTGGTGCTGCTAGCGTTATCGCCACCATGCGAGGCATCGCAGAGCTGAAACTTCCAATAAATGTGATTGGTATTGTAGCTGCTGCAGAGAACATGCCGGGCAGCAAGGCAACCAAGCCTGGTGACATCGTTACAAGTATGTCGGGTAAAACAATCGAGGTGCTCAACACAGATGCGGAAGGTAGACTGGTATTGTGCGATGCACTGACCTATGCAGAACGGTTTAAGCCACGTAGCTTGATCGATATCGCTACACTTACGGGCGCCGCAGTCGCCACTTTTGGAAAGCACGTTAATGCCCTACTTAGCAACAACGACACCCTAGCAAAGACCTTAATGGAATGTGGTGAACATAGTCTGGATCGCGCCTGGCAACTACCATTGTGGGAAGAGTATCAAAGCATGCTGAACAGCAACTTTGCAGATATCGCGAATATAGGAGGCCCGCGGGCTGGCACCATTACTGCGGCCTGTTTCCTGTCCCGGTTTACCGAGAGACAAAATTGGGCTCACCTAGATATTGCTGGAAGCGCTTGGAACTCTGGGAAGGAGAAAGGCGCGACCGGTAGACCAGTCGGCCTGCTTATGGACTACATGCGCCGACAGAAGCAATAGCGTTATACTTGCGCCTTTTTTGCGAGCGCGTGTTCTTTATCTATGGAAAAAACCTACCAACCGCAGCAACTGGAAGATCACTGGTACAAGACTTGGGAAGAAAGAGGCTATTTCGCTCCCCAAGGTGACGGTGCTCCGTACTGTATTGTGATCCCACCCCCGAACGTGACCGGGCGATTGCATATGGGTCATGGCTTTCAGCATGCCATCATGGATGCCTTGATTCGTTATCATCGGATGTTGGGTCGAGCCGCGCTGTGGCAGGTTGGTACCGATCACGCTGGCATTGCCACACAAATGGTGGTGGAGCGACAGTTGAATGCTGCCGGCTCCAGTCGTCAGGAAATTGGTCGTGAAGCGTTTTTAGAAAAAGTCTGGGAGTGGCGAGAAGAATCGGGCGGCATTATCACCGAACAACTCCGCCGGATGGGCTCTTCTCTTGACTGGTCTAGGGAACGCTTCACGATGGACGAACAACTGTCAGCCGTAGTAGAAAAAGTATTTATAGATCTTTATGACGAGGGTCTTATCTATCGAGGTAATCGACTGGTCAACTGGGACCCTCAGCTACATACGGCAATCTCCGACCTCGAGGTATTCTCCGAAGAGGAACCCGGTACACTTTGGCACTATCGATATCCTCTCACAAACGGGTCAACTACCAGATCGGGAGACACATTTGTCACAATAGCCACTACTCGCCCGGAAACTATGCTGGGTGATGCCGCGGTTGCCATACATCCTTCCGATGAGCGGTATATCGGACTCGCAGGGAAGTTTGTGGAACTCCCTCTTTGCAATCGCCAAATTCCAATAATTGTTGATGAGTACGTCGATCCTGAATTTGGAAGCGGTTGTGTAAAGATAACTCCAGCCCATGATTTCAATGACTACGAGATCGGCAAGCGCCATAAGCTGGAGCTTATGAATATACTCACCGACGACGCCAAAATAAATGAAAACGCACCAGAAGCCTATCGTGGTATGGATAGGTTCGATGCCCGAAAACAGATCGTTGACGATTTAACAGAGCTTGGGCTACTCGAAAAAGTGGAAGAGCATAGCCTCAAAATTCCCCGCGGCGACCGCAGTGGTGTCATTATTGAGCCATATCTGACACACCAATGGTATGTCGCGATGGAATCCTTAGCAGCACCGGCTATCAAAGCTGTGGAAAATGGTGATATCGAGTTTGTACCAAAAACCTGGGAAAACACTTACTTTGCGTGGATGCGTAACATCCAAGATTGGTGTATCAGTAGACAACTCTGGTGGGGTCACCGGATTCCAGCATGGTATGACGAAAACGATAACATCTATGTCGCTGCCAGCGAAGCGGAAATTCGTAGCAAATATCAGCTAGGAGACGATGTGACTTTGCGACGGGACGAAGATGTACTCGATACTTGGTTCTCATCAGCATTATGGACATTCTCAACGCTCGGATGGCCGAACGACCGCGAGTATTTCGATCGATATCATCCTACCGATGTTCTGGTTACCGGGTTTGATATTATTTTCTTCTGGGTAGCCCGCATGGTTATGATGACCCTAAAGTTTACTGAGGAGATCCCTTTCAAAAAAATATATATCACGGGATTGGTGCGCGATGAGTATGGACAGAAAATGTCGAAGTCTAAAGGAAATATACTCGATCCCATTGATTTGATTGACGGTATCAGCCTTGAAAACCTAATAGCCAAGCGTACTGAAGGCATGATGCAACCCCAACTACAAAAGAAGATCGAACAATACTCTAGAGAGTCTTTCCCAAATGGGATAACCGGTTATGGTACGGATGCGCTGCGCTTCACTTTTTATTCACTGGCAACTACTGGACGCGACATAAAATTCGATTTAGGTCGCACTGAAGGTTTTAGGAACTTCTGCAACAAGATTTGGAATGCTTCTCGCTACGTATTGATGAACAGTGAAGGTAAAACCATACCGTCATCCCCCGATAAGATCCATTTTTCTGTTACTGATCGCTGGATAATTAGCCGTTTCGAACATACCGCCAGGAATATCGAAAAAGCCATGTTAAGCTATCGCTTCGACTTGGCTTCACAAGCACTTCACGACTTTATCTGGAATGAGTACTGTGACTGGTATGTGGAACTTTCCAAACCTATACTGTGGGATGAAGAAGCCAGACCCGCGGAAGCTCAGGCAACACGTCTAACACTGTTAGTCATTCTTGAGAAAATTCTTCGTCTGTTACATCCATTTATGCCCTTTCTTACCGAGGAAATATGGCAGCGCGTAGTTCCTTTGCTAGGCATCGAAGGGGAAAGTATCATGCTGCAACCATACCCAGCTTTCGATGAAAGCAATATAGATAGCGAAGCTGAAGAGCATATAAATTGGCTAAAGGGTGTAATTATAGCTATTCGTAATATCCGAGGTGAGATGGATATTTCGCCAGCTAAGGCTATACCGGTACAGCTGCGAAATGGCTCAGAGTTAGACAGAAAGAGGTTAAAAGACTATCGCCTCTACCTGCAGAAATTAGCTAAGTTAGATAATATCGCTTGGCTTGAATCCGATCAGGAAGTGCCTGTAGCAGCAACTCAACTGCATGAAGGGCTTGAGATTCTAGTTCCCCTTGCCGGCCTGATAGATATCGAAGCAGAGCGATTGCGGCTAGAAAAAGAAATTTCTAAGCTAGAGTCTGGGCTAAAAACTGTATCAGGGAAACTGGATAACAAAAAGTTTATGGAGAAAGCCCCAGAGAAGGTAGTTTCTAAGGAGCGTGAGAAAGAACAGAGTATGATAGGCGCAATGCAAGCCCTGAAACAAAAACTGAATCAGCTTGGAAAAGTCTAAATTCTAACCTCTCCGTAACTCTCGCGGCATACTAAAGACAATATTTTCTTCCACGCCATCAACCTCCATAGGCTCCTTGTGACTGATTTCCTTTAACCGCTCTACCACTTGCTGTACAAGAACTTCCGGCGCAGAAGCCCCCGCTGTAATACCAAGGCGAGATCTATTCTCCAACCAGATAGGGTCAATGTCGTCAACCCCGTCTATAAGATAAGAATCGCATCCAAGACGCTCTGCAAGCTCCTTAAGGCGGTTTGAATTTGAACTATTAGGGGAACCTACGACCAACAACAAATCACACTCCAAGGCCAGCTGTTTTACTGCATCCTGCCGGTTCTGGGTTGCGTAACATATATCTTCTTTGCGAGGACCTTGTATAGCCGGAAAACGCATTACTAAAGCTGCGATTACCTTCGCTGTATCATCCATCGATAATGTGGTCTGTGTTACATACGAAAGTTTTTCGGGATTCTCTACGTCTAATCTACTTACATCAGCAACCGATTCCACCAGGTAAATCTTACCAACCTCTCCCTTATTATACTGCCCCATTGTGCCTTCCACTTCGGGATGATTCTGGTGGCCGATAAGTACACATTCCCTGCCAGCTTGGCTAAACTTGATAACCTCCATGTGGACTTTAGTAACAAGGGGACAGGTGGCATCAAATACCTTGAATCCTTTATACCGAGCTTCTTCCTTTACTGCCTGGGCAACACCATGAGCACTGAACACCACGATCGATGATCTGCCCCTGCTATCAATTTGAGGAATCTCGGAAAGCTCTTCGACAAATATAGCTCCCTTTTCTCGGAGGCTATTAACCACGAATTTGTTATGAACTACCTCATGACGCACATAAATAGGGGCATCAAATGTCTCAAGTGCACGATTGACGATCTCTATAGCGCGATCCACTCCAGCACAAAAGCCCCTCGGGTTCGCCATTCGAATTGATATCGCCGGTTCGGTTCTTACTTTTATATCCATCGATGTGCTTGCTCTATGACTTAACTTCTACAGCGTCAACGCTCGCCGGAATTACCGAGATAATTTTAGCCCTAAAAATAATTTGTTTACCGGCCAGTGGATGATTGAAATCTATCCCTATAAACTCGTTACCAATATCTGTAACAACACCAGAAAGATCAAACCCTCCGGGGTCTTTGAAGCAAACTACGCTTCCTACCTCAGCAGGGATCAGTTCATCTTCTAGTAAATGTTCAAATTTGGCAATGGGAAATCGCTGAAAGTTTCGCGGATTTACCGAGCCAAAAGCTTGTTCTGGCTGCAAACGCTCTTCTATACATTCACCGGCTCTGAGTCCTAATAGTACCGCTTCGAAACCTGGCAGCATACTGCCATCCCCTAACCTGAAACTGGCCGGGTCCTGCTCAAAATTAGAATCGATGATCTCACCGCTGGTTAGAGAAAGAGAGAAATGTAGCGTTATAGCCGCACCACATTCAATTAGTAGATTGTTAAAGTCGGTCATACCTAAAAAATACGAGGATCACGCAAAGGCGCGCTGCTCACCCTCACCATCAATATTTTCAACACAACGGCGACAAAGAGCGGGGTGTTTCTCAACTTCACCGACGTCTTCACTGTGATGCCAGCAGCGCTCGCACTTGGTGTGACTGGAAGGCGAAACGTAAAGTTTAAGACCGGCAATATCAGTATCTACAGCATTTTTATGAAGATTATCTAATGATTGGATGGAAGTGCGTGACACTATCAATACAAACCGCAGCTCCTCACCAAGTTTGTTCAATATATCTGCCAGTTCCTGATTACAGTATATACAGACTTCCGCACTTAACCCGGAACCAATCAGTTTTTCTGTTCGCTTGTTTTCCATTTCTTTATTAACCGCGGTCTTAACCGACATGACTTGACGCCAAAATTGGTCTGAAAAACTTTTTGCCTCCTGTAAGTCAGCTGTGCTGTCAGCAAAGTCTGTTAGTAAGACTGACACCTTTCGCTCACCTGGAATGTTCTGCCAGATTTCATCTGCCGTAAAACTGAGAACAGGCGCAATCATGCGACTCAGCATTTCCAAAATATGATACATAGCAGTTTGTGTGGAACGCCGAGCAAGACTGTTGGACTGGGTCGTATACTGCCTGTCTTTGATCACATCCAGGTAAAAACCTCCTAATTCGATTACGCAAAAATTATGAAGCTTCTGATATACGTTCAAGAAGTTGTATTCGTGATAATGATCTATCACTTCTTTCTGTAATATCTGACACTGACGAACTATCCAATAATCCAGCGCCAATAGATTTTCCGAAGATACTTGGTCCGTGCCAGGTTCAAAACCGTTGAGGTTAGCCAACATAAATCTGGCGGTATTACGAATACGTCGATAAGCATCGGCTACACGCTTGAAAATTTCTTCCGAGACAGCCATCTCTCCACGATAATCAGTGGCAGCTACCCATAGCCTAAGTATATCCGCCCCGTACTGTTGGAAAATCTTTTCTGGCGCCACGGTATTGCCCACTGACTTCGACATCTTCTTACCCTCTGCATCTACAAAAAAGCCGTGCGTTAACACTTCTTTGTAAGGTGCTGAGCCATTCATCGCTATGGCTGTTTTAAGAGATGATTGGAACCATCCACGATGTTGATCTGAACCTTCAAGATATAAGTCAGCGGGATAATGTAGTTCGTCCCGTTGCTCAATAATTGAAAAATGCGTCACTCCAGAATCAAACCAGACATCGAGTGTGTCAGTAACTTTTTTGTAGTTAGGCGCTTCTTCGCCCAGTACTTCCTCTGGGTCCAATGCGAACCAAGCATCCATGCCTGCAAGCTCAATTCGTCGAGCGATCTCTTCGAACAATTCTGGGGTACGAGGATGCAGTTCCTCAGTCTCCTTATTGACAAACATTGTTATCGGAGAGCCCCAGGTACGCTGTCGCGACACACACCAGTCTGGACTCCCTTCTAACATCAACTGAATCCGAGCCTGCCCCCAATCCGGTATCCAGTTAACACCTTCAACAGCTTCCAGCGCCAAGCCTAATAAATCCTTTTCAGCCATGCTTATGAACCACTGCGGCGTGGCTCTGTATATGAGAGGTGTCTTGGTGCGCCAACAATGGGCGTAACTATGGGTAATTTTTTCTTCAGCAACCAGTGCTTGGTTGCTGCGCAGGGCTTCTATAACTTGCTCATCCACTTTATATACATGTGATCCTGCAAATTCACCGGCTTCTGAACCAAAAACCCCATGATCATCGATGAGGTTTAATGTTCTCAAGCCGTATTGTTGCCCTACATTAAAATCATCGACACCATGGTCAGGCGCTGTGTGCACAGCTCCAGTCCCAGACTCAGTATTCACATGCTCTCCAAGAATCATGGGTACTTGCCGGTTAACAAGCGGATGATCCAATAATAAGTTTTCTAATTTGAAGCCGCTGGTTTCGGCAAGCAACTGGAATTGCTCACAACCGTATCGCGCCATAACATCATCAACCATTTCTTTAGCTAATAAGATTGTTTCGGCACCCTGCCCCAGTTCACAGCGCACCAATGTATAGGTCAATTCTGCATGCAGGCAGACGGCTTGGTTTGAGGGCAAAGTCCAGGGAGTTGTAGTCCAAATAACCACGGACAACTGTCCAGCTATATCAGCTGGACTAATTCCTTCGAAGACCTGTAAGAAGGTTTGAGGGTCCGCTACAGAAAAACGTACATCAATGGCGAAAGAAACTTTATCCTTATACTCAACTTCCGCCTCCGCCAAAGCAGAGGCTCCCACCACACTCCAGTAGACTGGTTTATAGCCCTTTACTAGATGGCCGTTGGCTGCAATTTTTCCGAGAGCTCTAACAATATTAGCTTCCGTTTCGTAGTTCATGGTGAGATAAGGATCATCCCAATCACCGAGCACTCCCAGCCGAATAAATCCCTGTTTCTGAATATTCACTTGCTTCAGGGCATACTCGCGACAAGCATGTCTAAATTCTGCATAACCTATTTTTTGGCCTGCCTTGCCTTTTTCCTTCTCCACGTTGTGTTCGATAGGCAGACCATGACAGTCCCATCCTGGAATATAAGGAGCGTCGTAGCCACTTAACTGTTTGGATTTCACGATTATGTCTTTCAATGTCTTGTTGATGGCATGCCCCAGATGAAGGTCGCCATTGGCGTAGGGTGGGCCATCATGAAGGATGAATTTCGGCCGCCCTGCATTCTTCTCACAAATCTTGCGATAGAGATCAACACTATTCCATTGCTGAAGCATGTCGGGTTCCCGCTGAGACAAGTTTGCCTTCATCGGAAACTGGGTATAAGGAAGATTTAGAGTATCTTTATAGTCTGTCATCTTGATTTGTGTCGCAATAGGCTGCCTAAGAGGTCAGATCGAACATTTTACGCACTTGCTGCACGTCAGCGCTAATCTGTTTCTTCAGCACATCCAATCTATCGAACTTGACCTCCTCCCTAAGCTTATGAAAAAAAATGACCTCTATGGTTTTACCATATAGATCTTCGTTGAAATCCAAAATATGGGCTTCAAGCAAGGCTTCCCCGTCTTCAGTGATTGTCGGCCGATAACCGATATTAACTGCTGCCTGCCGAAAGTAATCTCCAAGTCTCACTTGGCAAGCAAATACCCCATGGAGAGGGATTTTCAATCGATGCGGGTTTATGTTACAGGTTGGAAAACCTAGATCCGATCCCAATTGCTGCCCGTGAATCACTTCTCCTTTCATCGAGTAAGGCCGGCCTAATAGCTGTTCTACCAGCTCAAAATCTGAGTGCTCCAACCGTTCACGAATGAAAGAACTGCTAATACGTTGACCGTTTCGCTCATACGCCGCGGTTTCAATAACTTCAAAGCCTAACTTCTTACCGGCCTGCTGAAGGAACGCGTAATCGCCCTGGCGTTTGTGGCCAAATCGAAAATCATGACCGACAATGATGCTCCCAATACCCAATCCACTGACAAGAATATCCTGTATATAGTTACCGGCGCTAATCTCACTCATCTTCTGATCAAAATTAAGCTGAAATACAAAGTCGATGCCAAAACTTTCAAGTAGCTCCACCTTTTCCTTCAGTGAAGTTAGCCGAGCAGGACATTCCCCGTCTGGGCCAGCGAAAAATTCTTCGGGATGTGGTTCAATCAACACCACCAACGAAGGCAGATTAGACTGTTCTGCCTTTCGTTTAAGTTGATCTAGAATTAGCTGATGGCCTAAGTGCACTCCATCGAACTTGCCGATCGTGGCTACACAGCCCTGCTGTAGCAGCGTGAAACGATTTGTATCTTCAAATATAATCATGAGTGGGCTGGAGGCCACTAAAAGCGCAGGATTATACTCTTTTATATCATACCTGTGCAGGATTCTTGTTAAGCTACAAGCTGCTGGGCAAATGCTAGTATGCATTGTTATCATTGACCTACCGTTTCATACGACTTCACCTGAATATGCTTGGAAAAATTCTTCTAACCTTGGTCGTTACCGTAATCGTATTTTTTATACTGCGCCAACGGCAGATCACCGAGTCCGAAGAACTCCAAGCCATTGATAAGAAATCGCTAACAAAGCAAGCAAAAAAGGGAGCCGACAACGAACTTGCTAAAGATATGCGCATCGGCGCCTACCTTTTTTTAACGTTGATGGTAAGTCTAGGAGGCCTGCTTTATTACTATCAATGGCGAGACGATCGAATGGTTCTGACCATTAATTTATATCGCACAAACCTAGCGCAACCAACCACCTACGAAGTGTACAAATATCAACTTAATGAGCGGAGTTTTGTTACCATCGACGGTGTTACGGTAACAGTGGCCGGCGATGAGCGGATGGAAGTACTTGAACTCGACCAGTAAGAAACTTCTGATCATCTGACTCTGACCAATTGAGACTAATCGCCCTTCTCTTGCAATAGGGCTATGGCATTCCTGCTCGCAATACTTAGCTTGTCCTTATCAGTTGGAGCATAGCTCGCAATCTTTTCACGCATCAACGGTGCCCAAAAGCGTTTCAAGTGATCGACTATTCGAGCAGCATCTAGTTCTGTATTCTCTCCACGGGCCAGATTTTCAGATATCTGGTTAATCATCTTGATTAAATGTTTCAATTCCGTATCGGTCACTATGCTTAAGCTCAGATCAGTCGTTGATGATTGCTATAAACCACATGACGTCCGTCCCTAGAAAAACCGACAAGGCTGATCGATGCTTTTTGCGCTATATCGATTGCCATCGTGGTTGGTGCAGAAACCGCTACTACAATGGCTATTCCTGCCATAGCTGCTTTTTGCACCATTTCATAGCTAGCCCGACTGGAAAGGAGCAAAAAACCGGGTTCTCCTAATAATTTCTCCTTGCTCAGGCAGCCGATTAATTTATCAAGAGCGTTATGCCGACCAACGTCCTCACATATTTGCAGCATCTTACCTTTAGGGTCGAACCAAGCCGCTCCGTGAACGGCGCCAGTTACAGCCTGCAGCGGCTGGAAGTCGGCAAGCGACATTGTGGCCTTCTGCAGAGCATCATGGGAAACAATGCTATCTGATTTAACGGATGGCACCGGCAGCCGAATTTGCTCTAGAGATTCCGCGCCACAAACCCCACACCCAGTCCGACCCGACATACTGCGTCGTCTATCTTTCAATTGAGTGAAACATTGGTTTGATAAAGTAATTTTGACTTCGATACCAGCATCGCCTGTGGAAACCTGCAGGTCATAGATATCGTCCGGCTGCTTTATGATTCCCTCGGTCAGACTAAAACCAATCGCGAAGAAGTCCAGCTCACTTGGACTAACCATCATTACAGCATGCGAAATGTCGTTGAAGACGAGCGCTACCGGTATCTCCTCGGCTACGCTGTCAATTTTTTCATCTAAATTGTTTTGCCCGGCAGCGGTCCAAATTTTGACGGGAAAGTCAGCATGCGCTCGATCGTGCCCCATTTCAACCGCATTTTCCCCGGCCGAACCATTCTTCACGGCCGTTGCCACTTTAGGAATTCGCCTCTTCCAGAAAGGCAACCTGTTGTTGTGAAAATTTCTCGAACCGACTCTGCCAATCGGAGGGCTCCGAAACCTTGCTGACTTGTACCGCGGTCACCTTGTACTCAGGACAGTTAGTTGCCCAATCGGAATTCTCAGTAGTAATGACATTGGTGCCGGTCTCCGGGTAGTGGAATGTTGTATAGACAACTCCAGGTTGAACCCGGTCGGTAATTTCTGCTCGGAAAACAGTTTCTCCGGCACGACTCAAAGCCTTTACCTGATCTCCTTGCTTCACTCCTCGTTCTTCAGCATCAAACGTATGGATCTCGAGCACATCTTCTTCGTGCCATGCCTTATTCATGGTTCGACGAGTTTGGGCCCCAACGTTGTACTGAGAAAGTACACGGCCAGTTGTTAGCAGAAGTGGATATCGTTTAGTTACTTTTTCATCGGTTGCAACAAACTCCGTAATAGCGAAATAACCCTGGCCGCGAACAAATTCATCAACATGCATGATTGGTGTTCCAGATGGCGCCTCATCATTACAGGGCCATTGGATGGATCCTTCTTCTTCGAGCCGCCGATAATTAACTCCTTTGAAGGTCGGGGTCAACTTAGCAATCTCATCCATTATTTCCGATGGATGACTGTAGTCCATAGCATAGCCCAGTGCATTAGCCAGAGCGGCGGTCCCTTCCCAATCTGCTTTACCACTCAATGGTGCTATTGCCTTGCGTACAGGAGAAATACGGCGCTCAGCATTGGTAAAGGTTCCATCCTTCTCGAGGAACGTTGCTCCTGGAAGAAATACATGTGCAAACTTGGCTGTTTCATTCAAGAAAATATCTTGCACGATCAGACACTCCAAACTACGTAGTGCATTCTCAACATGTTGAGTATTAGGATCTGATTGAGCAACATCCTCTCCCTGGCAATAAAGCCCCTTAAAATGACCCGCCACGGCTGCATCCAACATATTTGGAATTCGCATACCTGGTTCACTGCCAATTTTTACTCCCCAGCATTCTTCAAAAGGTTGTCGGACACTATCGATGGAAATGTGCCTGTACCCTGGCAACTCATGAGGAAAAGAACCCATGTCACAAGCTCCCTGCACATTATTTTGCCCCCGAAGCGGGTTAACACCGACACCTTCTCTTCCGATGTTGCCAGTAAGCATTGCTAGGTTAGCTATTCCCATGACTGCCGTTGAACCCTGACTGTGTTCAGTCACCCCAAGACCATAATATATGGCTGCATTCTCAGCTCGTGCCAATAAACGTGCCGCGGCAACAATTTTTTCTTCAGAGACCTGGGTTACTTCACTCATGACTCCAGGTGAATTTTTTGATTCTTGGATGAACTGTTTCCATTCTTTAAAAGCCTCAGACTCACACCGGTCTTGGATAAATTCCTTAGATTCTAAACCCTCTGTAACTATCACGTGAGCCATCGCATTGAGGAGTGCCACGTTAGTTCCTGGTAGTAGGTTTAGATGATAGTCACTGGAAATATGAGGACTTCGCACTAGGTCAATGCGTCGTGGATCGGCAACAATTAGTTTCGCGCCCTCACGCAGTCGTTTTTTCATACGTGAAGCAAAGACGGGATGAGCATCGGTTGGGTTCGCTCCAATTACCATTATGACATCCGCTTTTTCGACAGATTCGAAAGTCTGTGTACCAGCTGACTCACCAAGTGTTGTCTTTAATCCGTACCCAGTGGGTGAGTGGCAAACACGTGCACAGGTATCGATATTGTTATTTCCGAATGCCGCTCTTACCAGCTTCTGTACCAAATAAGTCTCTTCATTAGTACAGCGAGATGAGCTGATTCCTCCCACTGCATCGCGCCCATATTTCTCTTGTATCGACCGGATACGATCTGCTGCAAAGTTTACGGCCTCATCCCAAGAGACCTGGCGCCAAGGTTCATCGATACTTTGTCTGATCATAGGTTCGGTAATTCGATCAGGGTGACTTGTATAACCAAAAGCAAATCGGCCCTTAACACAGGAATGCCCGCGATTAGCCTTCCCTCCCTTATAAGGCACCATCCGCACTACCTGGTCCCCTTTCAACTCAGCTTTAAAAGCACAGCCTACTCCACAATAGGCACAAGTGGTCAATACGCTATGCTCCGGCAGCCCATTTTCTATAACCGATTTTTCCATCAACGTTGCAGTCGGGCAGGCTTGCACACAAGCGCCACATGACACACATTCGGAATCCATAAATGGTTCATTCTGACCAGCCGCCACCTTTGAGTCGAATCCACGTCCATCAATCGTTAATGCATATGTCCCCTGAATTTCTTCGCAAGCGCGTACACATCGGGAACAGACAATACATTTGCTTGCTTCAAAGGTGAAATACGTATGACTAATATCGGTCGGAGCATCGAGATGGCTTTTGCCAGCGTAGCCGTAACGCACTTCTCTAAGGCCCACTTCGCCCGCGGCATCTTGCAATTCACAGTCTCCATTGGCTGAACAGGTCAAACAATCTAAGGGATGATCAGAAATATACAGCTCCATCACATTCCGTCGCAGCTTTGCCAGAGGCTCAGTCTGAGTCCGAACAGCAAGCCCTTCTTCAACTATTGTAGTACAGGAGGATGGGAAGCCTTTGCGGTTTTCGATCTCCACCAAGCACAAACGGCAGGAACCAAAAGCCTCCAAAGAATCTGTTGAACAAAGCTTGGGGATACTAATACCGAGTTGCGCCGCGGCTCGCATGATAGAAGTGCCCCGCGGGACACTGATCTCGCGGCCGTCTATAGTTAACGTGACCAATTCAGCAGTTTCTGAGTCGGCAACAGACGGCGTGCCATAATCTTTGTCAGGGCTGAAATCCTGAAGACAACTGGCTCTGGTATCTGGATCAAAATACTTCAGCATTAGTTATTACTCTTCATGCGGATGACTTAAAATCTTCCGGAAAGTGAAGCAAAGCGCTTCTAACCGGAAAAGGCGTCATACCACCCATCGCGCAAAGTGAACCATCAATCATGGTATCGCAAAGTTCTTCCAATAATTCAATAGATTCTACTCTTTTTTCTTCATTTTCCACTGCCTGACGGATTCTATCGATAACTTCTGTACCCCGTACCGACCCGATCCGACAGGGAGTGCACTTTCCGCACGATTCGATTGAACAGAACTCTAGGGAAAAACGCGCTTGCTCACACATATCCACAGATTCATCGAACGCCACTACGCCACCATGTCCTAACATGGCATCAATCGCCAAAAAGGCCTCGTAATCAAGTGGTGTATCCCATTGGCTCTCAGGTAGATAAGCTCCTAGTGGCCCGCCAACCTGCACAGCTCGCATAGGTTTTCCGCTACGAGTCCCTCCACCAAAATCTTTCAATAAAACGCGGAGAGTACCGCCAAAGGCCAGCTCCACCAATCCGGTGTGCTTGAGATTACCTGCTAATTGAAAGGGTAGAGTTCCGCGTGAATTCCCTATTCCATACCCCTGGTAAACAGCTGGACCATGGGCCAAAATCGTTGGGACAGAGGCTAGCGTAATGACATTATTGATCACCGATGGTTTGCCGAACAAGCCTTTAACAGCCGGTAGAGGGGGTTTGGGCCTTACCTCTCCTCGCTTACCCTCCAGGCTTTCCAGCATTGAAGTTTCCTCACCACAGATGTACGCTCCTGCACCCAAACGCAGTTCTAGGTCGAATTGGCGGTCGCTTCCTGCAACCGTTTTACCGAGATAGCCGTTTACCCGAGCTATCTCAATCGCCTCCTCAAATATCTGCTTGGTAAGCGGGTATTCCTCCCGCAAATAGATATACCCAAGGTCAGCACCTACTGCCAATCCGGCAATAACCATTCCTTCGATCAGACTAAAAGGATCGCTTTCCATTAACATACGATCCGAAAAAGTGCCGGAATCGCCTTCATCTGCATTGCAGACCACGTATTTCCTATCAGATGGAGTATCGAGTACAGTCTGCCACTTAATACCAGTCGGAAATGCCGCACCACCCCGACCCCTTAATCCGGAATCTGTAATACAAGTGACAATATCCTGAGCTGGCATATTTAATGCTGCTTGCAGCCCCTTAAACCCATTGTGCGCACAATAATCTTCAAGCGATAAGGGGTTAATTAACCCAACCCGAGCGAAGGTAACTCGCTGCTGGTTCTTTAAATAAGGAATGTCTTCAGTGGGCCCAAGATAAAGCGGATGCTCGGTGCTGTGCTCCCAAAACCGACTGGTGATGAATTCGCCAACCTTGTCTCTAGTAACCGGTCCAAACGCAATGCGGCCGTGGCCGGTATCTATCTCAATCAAGGGCTCAAGCCAGTACATGCCCCTTGAACCATTTCTCACAATCTCAAGTGGCAGTTGCTGTTGCTCGATTGCATGCTGCAGGCTTGCTGCCACAGAATCAGCTCCCAATGAGCAGGCTGTTGTATCACGAGGAACAAAGAGACGAGTCATGGCGCCGGTTACTTCACTTCAACTGCTTGATGGCCTAGACCATCAATAATAGTATCGAAACGAATTTTATCCACGTGACTAAATATTTCGTTGCCTACACGCACCGATGGAGAGCAAGCACAGTTACCGAGACAGTAAACTGGCAACAGGGTGACTTCACCATCAGCTGTAGTTTCATGAAAATCGATACCCAGTAACTCTTTTGCATGATCTTCCATCACTCGACTACCCATAGACTGACAGGATTCGGCACGACAAATCTGAACCGTATATCGACCCGGAGGGCTACTTCGAAAATAGTGATAGAAACCTATTACGCCATGCACCTCGGCTCGAGACAAGTTCAAACTATCGGCGATAAAAGGTACTGATTCCGGCGGCACATAACCGAGTTCATCCTGCACGGCATGTAGAATCGGTAAGAGAGCTCCTTGCTCTAGCTTAAGTTCCTGTACAATGTCTGCAACATGCTTTGCAAGCTCAGACTGCCGATGGCTTATTTTGTTCATAAATCTTGCCCTGTTCGAAAGTTCCGACAGCACATGACTAGGGTATTGTAAATCGAGCGATACGATCCGCTCCCGCGATACCTCCCACCCAAATCTCCTCTCCAACCTGGATAGCCACGGTACCTAGTAAAAATAGCTCGCTAGAAGGGTAATTCACTATCTCATCCGCGGACATAGATTCTGGACTCACTCTCGTCACTCGAGTAGAAACGCCTTCACACTGACCCTGACCAAGGCAATTAAAAATCGAATTTGGTGTAGGACCCACATGACCCGCCGCAAACAAAGTACCATCAGGCGCCCAACGCACATTATCAATATGGTGTGCAACATCAACCGAATCTACCTGAACTGGTGTTTGGTTCCGCGACAGCCGAATGAGAGAGCGGCTACCCCATCCCCCAATATAATACCATCGGCCATCGGGTGATACCTCCAACCCATTAGGCCCAGCTGTTTCACTTCCTGGCACCCTGCTCCATCCATTATCCGAATTCCACTCCCATACAACGCCTTCCGGTAGTTGGAATTGTGTAGCGGCAATGCCACCGTCGGGTAACGCGACCACTGAATTGAACACAACCGAATCGGGCGCTGGGATACACCCTATCCAACTAAGAGTAGGTGCCATTTCTCCCATATTGACATTAAAAACTTCGATCGCCTCACGAGCACCATGACGAACCACATATAGTTGAAGTATGCCGTCAGCGCTTTTTATTAAATTTATACCATGAGGCATAAAGCTGTTTGGCTCTGGCCCCAAGCATTCTGTATAAGTTTCTTGATCGTGCATTTCGCTTGCTGACAACCGAGGGTAGAGCTCCGACGAACTAGCATCACGTGTATTTACCAGATACAGATAACCATCATCTTCCATGCCCGAGGCTATCAACCAGGGAGTCTCCGGTATTAGAGCTAGGTCTTCTGGACTGACTGGCCCACAAACAAACTTTACATCACCGTCTGCTTCACAGTTAGACGCTGCAAAAGACGAAATGGAGATTAACCAACCTACAAAAAAACTGGATAAAATGAGCAACCGTATACGCATGACCCTTACCTTGAATTCAATTTACATGTAAGAGGAGAAGGATAGCTGAAGACGTGGCAGAATTCACCTTGCAGCATCCAGTAGTGAGGTTTTTACAGGCTATCGTCAATATTATTAACAAATTAAACTCTAATGATTGCTGGCTAATTGCCCAACAGGTAATCAAATGCATACGATGAGATATCTTAATGACAAAGTTTAACAACCTGTTTCCTCTCTGGGCTGTACTGCTTTCCGCCGTAGCGTTTGGATTTAACGGATTTTTTGGAAACCTCGAGCAAGCGATAGTACCGTTACTCGCCACCGTTATGTTCATCATGGGACTAACGCTTACCGATGATGACTTCCTCAGAATTTCAAAAGACCCGAGACCAGTTTTCGTCGGCGTGCTACTGCAGTTTATGTTAATGCCAATTCTGGCATTGATTCTCGCGACAATCCTGCAATTATCCAACCAGCTCACTGCTGGCATGGTGTTAGTGGGAAGTTGTGCTGGTGGCACAGCATCCAACGTTATTACCTATTTGGCTAAAGGCGACGTTGCACTTTCGATATCTATGACCATGATCTCCTCCTTAGCCGGAGTTATCGCAACTCCCTTGCTTTGTTCTTTTTATTTGTCCGAAACAGTTGCGGTAGACACGCTAGGAATGTTCTTAAGTATCTCCCAAATTGTCCTGATTCCAGTTGTACTCGGTTCATTAATTAATCACCACGCACACTCTGCTGTACTGAGAGTCGAATCATTGCTACCAAGTGTTTCGATAGTAATTGTTCTCTTAATTATTGCCATTATTGTCGCTTTAAATTCCGAACAATTATTGGAAATCGGGCTCCTAACGCTCGTAGCGGTTATTTTGCATAACTTACTAGGTCTGACCGGTGGTTTCTGCATTAGTCGCCTGTTTGGATTCAACCTCAGACAAAGCCACACCATCGCTATTGAGGTCGGTATGCAAAATTCCGGATTAGGAGTCGCTCTTGCCCTACAATTCTTCTCTAGCGCTGCCGCGCTGCCTGGCGCGTTATTCAGTGTTTGGCACAATATAAGTGGCTCGATGCTAGCTTCATACTGGAGTCAAAGACGTTCTTCCCTGGAATATGTAATGAAGGACCAAGAATCTATCGATACAAAGTAGACTCTCCTCTACCCACGCCAATTCAACACCCAATTACGGTGCACAATTGGAGCGAGGTGATCCCAATCACAATTAGATATCATTAAGAGTTGACTTAAAAAATAATAAGCTTAGAATCCGCGCCTCGAGAAAATTTATTGGGTAGAGAAAGTGAATATCTGGACGATCCACACAATCATGACGAAGACCGTGACTTTTCTGGGTCATTGGTTCTGCGTGCGAGTGGCCACCATTGGGGAAACCAGCTTGGAGTGAATTTCTGACGAATAAACGATTAGCAACCGTACTAAAGAAAAGACCTCTAAGTCTCAAAGCCTAGAGGTCTTTTTTTTACTCTTGAATTAAGTTTTACCCATAGTCGTCAAAAGGTTCCTGGAAACAATCATGCTTGAAAAATCGTACAGAAACATAATCCTAATCTATAGCTTTCTAAAGATCTCGATGAACCTATTAAAAGTTTATCGATCACTCTCTTTCCTAATGGGCAAGACGTCACTAATCCCATAAGAGAAAAGTATTCAGCAGCGTTTAGCTGCATAAGCTGTCCCTCCCCCCTAAGGGGTAAGCACTCTATTCATTCCCTCCTAATGAGTGCTTACCCCTATTTTTTTCTGGCTATTGTAGAATGCAATAAGATTGATTATCGCTATTGTCAAACCATTTAAACCTGATGATGTGCGTGAAGTATTATCGGATCTCGGAGTAACCGGAATGACGTTAACAGAGGTTAAAGGCTTCGACAGGCAGAAGAGGCATACCGAGCTATATCGCGGTGCAGAGTATGTCATCGATTTCCTACCAAAATCCAAACTAGAAGTAGCCGTTGCCGACAAACTTTGCGACCACGTTATTGAAGCTATTTGTAAAGCTGCTGGTACCGGACAAATCGGCGATGGTAAGATCTTCGTAACCGACTTGGAACAGAGTATTCGGATAAGAACTGGCAAGTCCGGTAACGATGCTCTATAGAGGGATTAATACAAAAATGATGAATAAAATAGCAAAAACAACATATCTAACGACCGCCGCACTCTTACTCTTACCGTCACTTGCTTCTGCACAAGACCTTAATGGGGCCAACACTGGTTGGGTTTTAACATCCACAGCATTGGTTCTCTTTATGACACTCCCTGGTCTATCGCTTTTCTACGGAGGGTTGGTTAGAACAAAGAATGTCCTGTCAGTATTGATGCAGTGCTTCGCTATCGCGGTTACGGTCTCCATACTATGGCTGATAGTCGGCTATAGCATAGCATTTGGCCCTTCCGAATCTGCTTATTGGGGTGGGCTTAGCAAGGTAATGTTTAACGGCGTTGGAATCGACTCCTTATATGGCGATATTCCAGAAACCACGTTTGCGGCATTTCAGATGACGTTCGCAATAATAACTCCAGCACTGGTAGTTGGTGCTTTTGTTGAACGCATCAAATTTTCATCAATGCTTATTTTCAGTCTACTTTGGACACTAGTTGTCTATTTCCCAATCGCTAATTGGGTCTGGGGTGGCGGCTGGTTAGGCCAGATGGGCCTGATCGATTTTGCCGGCGGCACCGTTGTCCATATAACGGCTGGTGTTGCCGCTCTCGTCACTGCACTAGTAATTGGCCAACGGAAAGATTTCCTTTCGTCAGTGACTTTACCTCACAATCTAACAATGAGTTTCACCGGTGCAGCTATGCTCTGGGTCGGTTGGTTCGGATTTAATGCTGGTAGCGCCCTAGCAGCAGACGGGGCAGCGGGTATGGCGTTGTTTGCTACTCATATCTCAGCTGCTACAGGAGCTCTATCGTGGATTGTCATTGAATGGAAGAAATACGGAAAACCGAGTGGACTGGGTGCCATTACTGGTATGGTCGCAGGTCTTGCGACCATTACCCCAGCTTCAGGTTCAGTAGGTCCTGCTGGTGCTCTTATTGTCGGGCTGGTAGGCGGTGTTATCTGCTACTTTGCTACTATCTACCTGAAGCAGATAATAAAGATCGACGATTCGCTGGATGTCTTTCCCGTGCACGGAGTAGGCGGCATCGTGGGGACCTTCTTAGCAGGCATCCTTGTTTCCGGAAACCTTGGCATCTTTAGTGGCAATGGGCTTGCACCTGATATGACCATCGGGTCCCAGTTGATGGTACAAATTACCGGAATTCTCGCCACTGGTATCTATACCGCGATTGCAACGTTTATCATATTGAAAATCGTGGGCGCACTGACTTCTGGTATTCGAGTTACCGATGAACAGGAGCAACAAGGATTAGATATTACCGACCACGACGAAAAAGGTTACTCGATGTAATTCTTAGCTGCGAAACAAAGCCGGCTTTAATTTCGAGGCGCCGGCTTTTTTATTAATCAAATCCGTAAGCCTACTGATTTTTACGCATTGTAGTTATGGCGTAAACAAGTTTGTTCCCGTCCATATCAGTCAAGTGAGAGGCTACAAGACAGGTTGTTTTGCCGTCGTGAATGACTTCTCCTTTTAGCACAAATCTCGGCCCCAGTACTGGTGCCAAATAGTCGATACGCATGTTCACTGTGGCGGCCCACTGAAATTCCTTAGTCTCTTCAAACAGCGTACGAGCTGCATAAATGGAAACCATATCCACGTAAACGCCTGTAAACCCTCCAAATAACTGATTACGGGGATTCAAAAGATGATCCGGCAAATGGACATCCACTTCCACCATCCCTAATTCCTCCCGTAGGACTTTCCATTTATGCGATTCCACCAGGTCACCAGCGTTATGCCCCGGTTTTAAAAACATTGGTCGATCATTAGCTTTTTTGACGTCCTCGGTCATTGCTCATCCTATGGTATCTTATACGTATTGCTACTCGGAAAGCCGCAGAGAATGAATTAAAATACAGCGCTGGTCAAATCCCTAAGCTAACTTTAAAACAGCGGTGATCCTCACAAAAATAAGGAGTAATCCATGATTTCTAGCCTATTTCGTTACCCGATCAAACAGCTCATGTTATGCGCCACGATCACCGCCCTATCGACTATCTCAGCAGCGAATGACTTACCGAAGGACACGCCGGAGAGCATGGGGGTGTCCTCAGAAAGGCTGAAAAATCTACCCAGCGCAATGCAGCGTTACATCGATGCCAATATGTTGGCGGGCACGGTGTCTTTAGTTTCCCGCAACGGCAAAATCATACATTTTGAATCTCAAGGATGGAAAGACAAAGAATCGGACGAAGCGATGACTGACGACACAATTTTCTTCATCATGTCCATGACCAAGCCTATTGTCTCTACTGCATTAATGATGCTCTATGAGCAGGGTCACTTTCTTTTAACCGATCCAATTACTGATTGGATACCGGAGCTGCAAGGCAAAGAAGTAATAGTAAATGACGAATCTGGTACACATCGAGTGCCTTCCGATCGACCTATTAATTTCAGGCATGTTCTCTCACACACTTCTGGTTTAGATCCCAGCCGAAACGAACTTACCCAAGAGGAATTAAAACTGCTCGGTAGAACCGACAGTCTTGAAGAAACAATTTTGCAACGCGGCCCACTCCCTCTAGCCTTTCACCCAGGAGATAGCTGGCAATATGGCAGCTCCACTGACTACGTAGCGCTTTTAGTAGAACGGATTGCTGGCGAGCCTCTGAAAGACTATCTACAACGTATGATTTTCGATCCACTCATGATGGGAGACACTTTTTATGTGGTCCCACAAGATAAGCGGCATAGGGTATCGAATGTCTACAGCCCTTCGGGACCTGGTCAAACAATTGAATTAGCTCGAACACCTGAGTACAGTGCCGAACCATTCTTTGGCTCAGACTACTATGGTGGGGTTGCTGGCCTGTATTCCACAGCTTCTGATTATTGGCGCTTTAGCCAAATGCTGCTTAATGGTGGAGAATTGGGTGGGGTTCGTCTGTTGAGTCCCAAGACCGTGAATCTAATGATTTCCAACCACAGTGGCGATGGCGAAGTATATATTCGCGGACCTGGTTATACCTTTGGCCTCGGTTTTGGAATCGTCAGTGACGCAGGACAGGCAAGAGACCCGCTCACTCCTGGGACATTTAGCTGGGGAGGTGCCTGGGGCACTATTTTTTGGGTGGATCCAGTCGAGAATATGGTTGGAATCATGATGACCCAGATCACTTCGTACAGTCACCTGACGGTTAGACAGGAACTTGGCGTAACCGCAATGCAGGCTATTATTGATAGCTACAGTAATAAACCATTCAGCGTACGTGGGTATCCTGTTCTCGACTGAGTCGAAGAGACCGAACTCCCTAAATCTAATTTTAGAAGTTTACCGACTCAAAAAGCTCGCAACTTTCTGTATAAGACAAAAAAGGGGCCTAATTAGGCCCCTTTTTAGCATACTGCTATTACTACCTTTCATCTAATAGCTGGTAAATCCTGCGGATGGCCCGCGGGTCAACACCCGGACCGCTAATCTGGGCATAATTATCGCTGTGATCTGTCATGTCGATTTGCTCCGCAGCCTCTTCCCAGGTTGCTCCCATTATGTGTTGATCTGAAGCTCGGTCCCAAAGATCACGTAAATAAGCCTGGAAATTCTCTATTGGCTGCTTGTTGCGCATGACAGGTCCGTGGCCGGGTAACCAGGCCTCAAAATCCAGTGCCTTTAACCCCTCCAGCGCTTCTGGCCACTCATCAACATGACCGTCACCCATATATGCTAGTCCCGGAAGCATCATGTCGCCTGTAAACACAACTTTCTCTTGTGGCAGGTAGATCACCACGTCACCACCAGTGTGAGCTCGACCGAAATGCAATAACTGGATTTCACGGGAACCATTTGCCACTACCTGGAAGAGAGTCATCTCATCCTGCAGAGTTATATTTGGAGGAGTCGGCACTACTTCCCCGATTGCATTCATATATTCTTGTTGAACTCGATGGGTTTCCTCGAGTTCTTCGCGTCTCCTAGGATCAGTTTCCGCTCGTGCACGCCGCGCGAGATTAGCAACAGTAGCGGGTACAGGATCGGAAAAACTTCTAAAGGTATTTTCTTCCAGCACATTACCGATATCACCATTCAGCTTGGCACGGGTGAATTCATGACCAATAATCTCTACCCCTTCCGGAAACGACTGGTTGCCATGAGCGTGATCAAAGTGGTAGTGACTGTTAACCAAATAGCGCACAGGCTTGTCGGTAACAGCAGGAATTGATTCCAGCAAAGCTCGCGACGCGGCCGGTGTCACATGAGAATCAACCACAAGCGTGTCAAACTCTCCAACTAAGATCATGGCGTTACTCATAGTAAATACTGATCCGGTGCCGGTAACTTGCCACACGCCGTCAGCAACCTCGAGAAACCGATGTGTTCCTGTTTCGACAATCTCGCCCTCTTGAGCAATCGTGAAAGGGGAAATGAAAACCAGTATGTACGCAAGAACTCTCAAAGAACTTGGTTTTTGTTTTATGTTTATCATTGTTTGCGTCCTGAGGAGAATTGAATTTTCTGAGCTGTCTGCTGCTAGGGCCCATCGACAAATGTCGTTCTACTGGGCAAGAAATCGGCAATGGCTGAGTTCTTTTTTACTGTCTCTAAGTTCGGAGAATCAGTATAAAGCCTAGGGCTTGGCGACAGCTGGAAATGCACCTTAGCTCATCACTCCGGGGGAGTAAAGCAAGGCAGAAAGGTTCGATTTTTACTTAACAAGTTGGTGAACACACCAATGATGAAAAAAAAGCGGGCCAAAGCCCGCTTTTTTTGGCCAATGTCGGCGTTTATTCTTTACGTTCGTAGTGACCCATGAGCATGCCAGTCGCAAGTACATGGCCATCAATAGCTTCGAGTAATTGTGCCTTGTTCAGGCCAGCCTCTAAGCCAAGGTCTGAATCCAGGGCATACACTCTAAAGTGATAGGCATGCAACTGACCATTAGCAGGCGGCCGAGGGCCAAAATAACCGGAGCGGCGCGTACCATTTAATCCATTAATTGTACCTTCCAGACCAGCAAGGCTAACCTGGGCATCAGCAGGCATACCCGGTGGTAATCCGCTGGCACTCGCAGGGATATTGTAAACAACCCAATGGACAAACGGCTCCGGCATCATGCCAATCTCGACAACCTTAGGATCATCGCAAATCATAGCCAATTGAACAGTACCTGCAGGCAAATTAGACCAGGACAGGTCGATGGATGTGTTGTCTCCATATGCTGAGTTTTCCTCTGGCACCGTACCATGATGATCAAAAATCGAACTGGTAACTGCTATGGTATCAGGAATATCTTGTGCCAATATCTGCACACAAAACAACGCGGTAGCTATTCCGCTAAGGGCCGTAATTAACTTTCTCATTTTTATCTCCTTAACTTGGACTGACTAATTGTAGCCTACTTTTCAAGGGCATACGCGATATTTTCTGCTTTCTCTCTCAATAAGTATTTCTGAACCTTCCCCGTAGAAGTTTTATCAATAGGTCCAAATTCAATTTTTTTCGGTATTTTAAATCCTGCTAATTCTTCCCGACAATAAGCGACCAGCTCTCCGATTGTCATCTCCTCACCTGCTTTTAAGGTAACAAAGGCACAAGGAACTTCGCCCCATTTTTTATCCGGACTAGCAACAACAGCTGCTTCCAGAATTTTAGGATGCTTGAAAAGTATGGACTCAACTTCCAGCGACGAAATATTTTCACCACCCGAAATTATGATGTCTTTAGAGCGATCCTTAATCTGGCAATATCCATCTTCGTACCATACTGCCAAGTCACCGGAATGAAACCAGCCACCCGCAAAGCTATCCTCCGTCGTCCTGGGGTTTTTTAGATACCCCTTCATGGTAAGGTTTCCCCGTATAAAGATTTCACCCATGGTCTTACCATCCTTGGGGACCGGCTCCATGGTCTCCGAGTCAGCAACCATAATTTCATCCTGCAATGAGGTACGCACGCCTTGCCGTGCTTTTACTTCTGCTCGTTCTTGAACGCTGAGTTCCATCCAACTTTCCTGCGGTGCGCAAACTACACACGGCCCATACGTCTCCGTCAAGCCGTACACATGCGTCACGCTAAATCCCATTTCTTCCATTCCGGCAATAACTGCCGCCGGAGGCGCAGCGCCTGCGGTCATGCAATTGACCGTGTGATCAATACCCTGCTTCATATCCTCTGGAGCATTCAGTAGAGTGTTAAGAACCACTGGTGCTCCACAGAAATGGGTAACACCATTTTGTTTAATTGCATTGAAAATAGCCTTATCTCTCACTTGGCGAAGACACACACTCGTCCCCGCCACCACTGCTAAGCTCCACGGAAAACACCATCCATTACAATGGAACATAGGTAGTGTCCACAAGTAAACAGGGTGCGCAGCCATATTCCAACTAATAACGTTCGACAAAGCCGTAAGATAGGAACCCCTGTGATGGTAAACGACGCCCTTGGGATCCCCGGTAGTACCCGACGTGTAGTTTAAGGAAATGGCCTGCCATTCATCCTCAATCTGGAAACAGGAAAAGTCTTCAGAACCGCTTTTAAGAAATTCGTCATATGTCGTCTGCCCCAGCAACTCACCCTCATTGAAATAGGGATCATTAATATCGATAACCACAGGTTTATCGGTAACTATCTCCAGGGCATCTCGAATGGTTTGGCTATATTCCTTGTCTGTAAATAGGACCTTAGTCTCAGCATGCTCGATAATAAAAGCTATTGCCTTAGCGTCGAGTCGCACATTAAGTGCATTTAGTACAGCTCCGATCATAGGAACACCGAAATGCGCCTCGAAGGTTTCGGGTGAATTAGCACCCATAAAAGAAACAGTATCTCCTTTGCCCACGCCCAGTTTTTGAAGCGCCGAGGCCAGCTGACAGCATCGATTGTAAGTCTGGGACCAAGTGAATTGGGTCTTGCCGTGGATAATGGAAACTTTATTAGGATAAACGCTAGCTGATCGTTCTATAAAACTCAGAGGTGTCAAGTGAGCATAATTTGCGGAATTCTGATCCAGATTTTGCTCATAGATATTCTTATTACTCATGCCGATTGAATCTTCCTAACTAGTCTAACTCTAAATTTAATTCTTAGTTTGCAGAGCATCTTCAAGCCTACATAAAATCTATATCACCGGCCGTGAGCCACCAAGCCCCATAAAGTGTTTCAGAACTCGGGCCAGGATTCCAACTGTTACAGGGTATCTCAATCCCCAATTCGTTCACAATTGCTCCTTCTAGCCTGACAGCATCAAGCCAACCCCGGGTAATCCACATTTTTAAACCCACAGCTTGCGCATCTTTTTTAACCAATTGATTTAATTGTGTTAATACCTCTTTTACAGCTGCAATGGGACAAATTAAATCCATCACAAGCTTTCTATCGCCATCAATTTTTAGGACTGCAATCGCCACTGGAGAATTAGTTGAGCCATCTTTTAACATCAAACACTGGTATAAGTTGGTAACAGAATAGGGATGGTCGTAGTAACGGTACTTGAGGTATTGCGAGTGTCTCATGCCAATAATGCCTGTGGGAAAGTTAGGCCACATTTTTTCCCATAAAGCATCTACCACCTGTTGATGCATAGGATTATTTATATCCACCGAAGACCAACTAAACCTTTTTCCTTCAGATTTGTCAGTTGGCGTCAGATATAACACTTCAATAAAATCATCCGTCTTCTCATACAAGCCAAGACGAATGGAGGTATTCATAGTTGGCTTATTCGGAAAACCGAACCCTAATAAATGGTTTACAGTGTTACCAATTTCTCGTTCGAGAAAAGTAGCTGCCGCTTTGAAAAACAGACTACTTTTACCATAGTGTTTCCGAATTTCCGGGAGTACCATAACGTCACATGGCTGGATAGCGACAGATGCTTTGCCGAAGTAATAAATCTCCCTAGGAACCCCACCATAATGCGAAACTATCTCGCCACCTCGGTGTTGCCTTGCAACTATGCATTTGCCATTACCTAGCGTGTACTTCCAGTGCCACAGTTCGGCGTCCCATCCTTTGTTAAAACTCTTTTCAAAAAGTTCAGCTACTTCATCGGGCTGAAACGTATCTATACCGCCATACTCCGCGTTGATGTATTCTCCTGTCGGATTAGCGACTTTAGTTAAATGAAACAACCGATAGGCGCGGCGCCCACTGTTAAACTCATCAGCAACTAGCTGTAGATTCTCTTTTAATTCGGCAAATCCCTGATGTGTGGCTAATTTACGTTGTATCAATAACGGTCCCTGTTGCTGTAACAGTGCGGAGAGCATTGGCAATGCTGATTGCACCTCAAGCGTGAGATCTTGTTCTAGAATCAGTTCATAACCCAGTCGATCGGACAATTGTTTAAAAGAACTAAGATTAGCAAGCCGAGATTGCTGGATAGCAGAATCGTCATCGAGATATTCACCAAACAAGTACACATCGCCATCACTTCGTATGACTTCACGACACTTATTAAGTATGGGGAGTTGATCCAGATAGTGGTACGAACCCTCGATAACTATTACATCGAAGGCTGTTCCTGGATCTGCCGTTAAAAGGTCTGCATTATGAATTTCAAGGTTTTTGTTATTGGCTCTAGCTGAAGTTGATATCCATACTGTCTCTGCGCCCCGAGCGACACTTTGCTCCGCCAACAATCCTAGGCTATGACCTACAAACAAGGCTTTTTTACTTTTTTGAACTACATCAGTGATTTCCTGCCAGAGTCTATCTGAAAAGTGCTGTTGCATTTCTAACAAGGATTGCCCTTCACTACCTACACTCAAAGGAGAGTTGGGTTCGCCAATCCCGTAATATAGATAACGACACTCACCGAATTCCTGCTCGAGAGCTCTGGCAAGAACTTTTAATGCCGACGGGAGTTGTTCCGTGTTAATCGTTACCAAGGGATTCGAACCATATTTGTTTCGATCTAGGGCGTTGCAATATAACCTGCACACTGCACTTTTCCTAGTATATGTATCTAAGACACTAATCTCATATTCGCAGGCTACAGTCCATCTGCTACCCCGTTTTCCGCTTTGCGGTAGAATAGCAGGATGGATGCATCGAAAAAACGTACAGAATTCTTCAATCTATTCATCTCCGACAGAGATATGAACAGTGGCTCCGCTAGACAGGGTTTACAGATCCTATTGTTATTGAGGATCTTCGTAACCATCGTAAGTGCTTTAGGATTATTCATATTCCAGGCCATAGCTCCACTGGAAGTGCCAATGATCCCAATCTTCTGGCTGATGGGAGCGATACTGATTTCGGTCCTATTAGGTTATTGGCGCTTGCAAAAAACTTGGATTGTCAGTCATGAGGAGTTATTTTGCCACTTACTCATCGATGTAATTTTCCTAATTATTCTCTTGGTAAATACCGGCGGCGCAAGTAATCCACTCATTTCTTATTTGTTGGTACTTCTTTCTGTAGCAGCCACACTGCTGCCTAAAGTGTACGTAA
>Ga0209034_10000108_pt1 | contig 40396 bp, 30 predicted proteins | sample MarorgKNORR_S2LV_2_FD_188219 | JGI IMG/M metagenome (GOLD analysis project Ga0209034, IMG submission 188219) | Marine microbial communities from the Southern Atlantic Ocean, analyzing organic carbon cycling - 250m_A/KNORR_S2/LV (SPAdes) (version 2) | ecosystem: Environmental > Aquatic > Marine... | reverse complement strand
GATATCGGGGGCTGGAGGTAGTCGTGGAAGCCGCGCGCGTAGTGGCAGTTGAAGCGCCAGAAGTCAATGAGTTCGCAGGCAGCGTCTATCTCCGCCTGGAACACCGTCTTCGACTGGTTCAGCATGGTGGAGGCATTCACCCTCATGCGCCAGTCGCCTGCCAGAAGGTCGGCGCATCGCTCGAAGACCGCGCAGCGGCCCTCGAGACCTAGTTCGATCCAAGCCTGCTGTGCGTCGACAGCGGCAGCGCAAGCAGCCTCCATCTCTTCCCTGCCCGCTAAGTGGACGTTGGCGAGTATGTGCCCGTGGTCGTGCGGGATGACCTGAGTGGTGGTCGTGCCTGTGTAAATCTCCTCGCCGTTGATGATGCAGGGTATCTCTACAACTTCTGACATCTGCCTATCTACCTCATCCATGAGGGCGGATTTCTCGCTACTTCCGGGGGCATAGCCCAATATCGGTTCATTGATTGGTTGGGCCATGATGAGTCTCGCTCGGAGATTCCATCTAACATTGTTCCGATTAAGAATTCAGAAGAAACCTAGGATTTTCTCTCCCACCAATTACTCTTCTTCTCGGCGGATTCGAGAACTTCAATTTCTACCCATGATGAAGGATCGAGGTCGTTCCACTTTTGACGGCCCGAAGGAATTGTCGATCCAGTTGTGGAAAACCAACCCCCATTGAACCAATCCCTAGCGCCGGTATCTTGTCTGTCATCGATAGACCATCCGGGCCTGCCTCCCTCGTTTGCAGCGTAATAATACAGACGGTGATTGCTATCGACCATCCGGTACCAGTCCCTCCCATTGACAATCTCGGACTGCCGCACATATTCTCCCCGATACTCGGGAAATGGGTGCTCGGTGATTGCTATTCTCTCGGGTCCGATCTTTCCGAGTCTTGGGGCGAGGGCGGGATCCGTGGACGCCACGAGGGCCCATCTAATCATACCCAGTCCCATGAAATTCAATGTCAGACCGGCAAATAAGAATGGAAGTGAGAATGCAATCATGAAGACAGTGAATCCTGGATCTCCGAGGTCGAACTCTCCATCGATGAACATCATGAATGGGACTAGAGTGAAAGGCAACCCGAAGCAGAAGAAGAAGAGTCCTCCGACAATCGGGCCGATTCTTTGAGCTATATCCATGATATCACTCGATTCGTTAACTATGTCCACTCGGTCGGCTCGTCCTTCTTCGCCTTCTTCCAAGCGCGGTAGCACGACTTGCACACCGTGACTCTGCGCGAGTCCTTGTTGAGCCCCGACTCGCCCCAAACATCAGCGGCCCTGTCGAAGGCCAGCTTGCGGCCTCCGATCTTCTTGTCGGCCCAGTTGTCGCAACCGGCGACATCGCACTTGGCCTCGCCAACGTATTCCTCGACCGTCTTCTCCTCGGGGCCGGCCGCTGCTGCCGCGACCTGACGTCTCTTGCGGGCCTTGGACTTGAATCCCATGGCGACTGGCCAAAGTGACCCGCTTAGAAGGTTGCCTCAACAGAGGGGAAGTCGAACGGCCCTCCTGCCTTAGCTATGGACGCCCGGCGGTCGGGACCGACGCCGATACTCACTACGGGCACCCCCGCGAGATGTTCGATGCGTTCGATGTACGCCCTGATGGCGACTGGCATGGCGTCGAATCCTACTCCCTCGGACTTCGATTCTTCGGCCATGTTGATCCACTCGTCCTGAGCCATGGATGGGAAACCCGTGTGAGTCTCGTAAATCGGGGAGCAGCGCGCTAGTTCCTCACTCGTGGTCGGCATGACGTGGAGTGTTTTGCCATCCATCTCATAGCCGACACATATCTTGAGTTCGTCCAAGCCGCCCAGGACATCCAATTTGGTGATGACCAGTCCGGTGTACCCGTTGATTCGGTGGCTCTCACGCAGGGCGACCATGTCGAGCCATCCAGTGCGTCGGGGCCTGCCAGTGGTGGTGCCGTACTCGTTGCCTACCTGTGCCATGTGCCTGCCAGGGCCCTCATCGAGGGAGAGTTCGGAGGGGAATGGCCCGTTGCCCACACGCGTGGTGTAGGCCTTCGAGATGCCGAAACACTGGTCGACATGCCCGGGGTGTATCCCTGCGCCGTGAGTGGCGTTGGCTCTGCTGGTGACCGATGAGGTGACAAAGGGGTAGGTTCCTTGATCGATGTCTAGCATGGCGCCTTGCGCCCCTTCGAGCAAGATTCGCTCGCCGTTCCTCAGAGCGAGATCGACCATCAGCCCGGTGGGCTTGATGGCTTCGGAGTATCTGTCGAGTACCCACTGGAGGTCAGCCCGCAGCGTCTCCGGTACGATGCTCTGCTCGACCCCTACTGTGGCGAGTTGCTTGTTCATACGCTCAGCAGCGGCTTGGATGGCTTCTACGTCGTCCACCATGTTTGTGAGGTCAGCGAACCTGATTCCGACCCTCTCGATGCGGTCGCGGTAAGTCGGGCCGATTCCACGGCCAGTGGTGCCCACGAGTTCGTCGGCACCGTCGTAGAGTCTGTGGAAAGGCAGGATTATCGAGGCTCGCTCACTGATAAACAGCCGCTTGCCTTCGGGCCTCTCATCGGTGAGTGCATGCCACTTTTGCAGTTCTTCATCCAGCACCCAAGGATCGATTACCATGCCGTCACCGAGGACTAGGTTGCAGTGATCATAGGTCACTCCAGAGGGTATCTGATGGAGTTTGAGGGTAGTATCTCCGAGGACGATGGTGTGTCCCGCGTTGTTGCCGCCCTGGAAACGAACGGTCCACGTAGAATGGTTGGCTAACTGGTCTATGGCCTTGCCCTTACCTTCGTCGCCCCACTGGGCTCCAAGCACGACGCTGGCGGGCACCGTAGCCTCGGGCACTATGGAGGGCGGATGAATGCTTTGGCGGAGAACAATTCTGTTTTCCGGGCGATTTCGTGGTGGGAAGCGATTATGAAGGGCCGGTAGGTCGGCCGGTCTGCATGGCTCAGAGACACCCAGAGGCAGAGGCGCGTCTACTGAAGAAGTGGATTTGCATGCGCTGCTCGGCGACCCACAGAGGACGCCAGCCGAGGGTGTGCCGCAAGTGCGGATACACAGGCATGCGGATCAAGGCTGCCGAGCGCAGGAAGACATGAGCATGGGCCTCGAGTCTGCAGGACTCGAGGGTTTCGCCCTCAGTATTGGGCTCATACTCGCACTAGGTCCTCAGAACGTCTTTGTCCTCAGACAGGGACTTCTTCGCTCACACGTCTTCGCCGTCTGCCTAGTCTGCGCACTGGCTGATGCCAGTCTGATTACCGCTGGAGTTCTGGGTGTCGGCTCAGTGCTGTCTGGGATGGAAGATGCAGCAATCTGGATCGCTGTATTCGCAGCCGTCTTCTTGATTGGGTACGGATTGCTGCGAATCAGGTCGGCGATGAACCCGGAGGGAATGGTAACCGAAGGAGATGGTGAGCGCGAACTCGGGCCGACCATTGCCGCTGCACTCGCCTTCACCTTCCTCAATCCGCACGTGTATGTCGACACCTTGCTGCTTATCGGTGGGGCCTCCAGCAGATATCTGGGGGATGAGCGGCTGGCCTTCGGAATTGGTGCTGCTACGGCCTCCTTCGTATTCTTCTTCTCCCTAGGATATGGTGCAAAGATGCTCTCACCGGTGCTGAACAACCCCAAGGCGTGGAGAGTAATCGACCTAGGTATAGCCTGCATCATGTTCGTCATCGCGGGTGCGATTCTCGGACCTCACATCTAAGCGAGGGTCTCGGCCAGCGCTTCAAGCAGCATCCTTACATCGTCGTCGTCGTTGTCGATGTGGGGTGAAACTCTGAGCAGTCCGGCCCGGCTTGTCACCAATATCCCATACTCGTCCTGTAGTCTGCGGGCCACCTCCTCACTACTGACTCCCTCTGGCAGTCGTAGACTCACTATGGCGCTGCGCTCGGCTTGTGATAGGGGAGAGGCAATTTTGAGATCTAGATTCGCGGCACCCTCGATAACGGAGTCGGCCAGAGACAGGTCGTGCCTCCAGACCTCGTCCATACCCATCTGCACCAGTTCATCAACTGCTGCTGCGAGCCCTAGGGCTGCACCGAAGTGGATAGTGGTGTACTCGAAACGGCTGGCATCATCGGCAAGCTGCAGCCGGTCGGCCCTCAAGTCCCAGAGGTCGGCGTGGCTACGGAAGCCCAGCAGCCCCGGTACCAAGCCGTCCCTCACCGAGGGCGAGATGTATCCAACCGCGGCACCATATGTGCCACGAAGCCACTTGTAGCCAGATGAGACCAGAGCGTCGGCACCTGTTGCTGAGGCATCGATAGGGAGCATGCCCATCGACTGCGTAGCATCAACGATCAGAACAGCCCCCACAGAATGCGCCGCCTCGGCGAATCTTGGCAGATCGTAGCGCTGGCCGTTTGAGTATTCAACATGCGACAGGGTGACCACAGAGGTATCCTGGTCAATCAGTGCGAGTATCTCCTCTGGGTCCGTGTAGAGGCCCTCGTCGTGTCCGGCTAGGCGGATTTCGGCACCGTTCTCCTCAGCGACCCTGCGCCACGGGTATACAGTGGATGGGAAGGAGGCGCGTGTCGAGACTATGTTGCTGCCGCTGGGAGGGGATATCGCCCATGCGAGCGAGCATAGTAGTTCAGTAGCGCTCGAGCCGACGCAGACATCTCCGATATCGCATGACAGCAACCTCGCGGCGGCTCGGCGTAGTGGCATCATACCGTTCTTCTCTGCCTCGCCGTCAAACTCAGCAGCACCCCCGCGCGCAAGCGCTTCAGACCACTCCAATGAGACTCTGTGCGCAGCGGGGGACGTGGTGGCGACGTTCGCGTAGGACAGGTTGGTCCAACTCGGCATACCTAGCCCTCGGAGGCAGAGCGACAGGAGTTCTGCTCTTCAAGGCTCAGGAGCGTCTGAATTCAGCTAGAATCGTCTCGAGAGCGGTCTGAATCTGCAGGCACAGGGGGCCGTAGTGGATAGGTAGGTTGGCGTCGTTGAAGATGTCGTCCAGTATCGAGGCAGTCATACCAAGCCTCAGATCCATCTCCTTGTCCTTGTTGAGAAGCCACTTCTCCACTGCGTCGTTAGAAAGGTTCCTGATGTTACGAGGGACCTGCCTGTCATCGAGCTGTCCGATAACCTGAGCAATCTGCTGTATCCTGTCCTCGATGTCGGTCAAGCATATCCCTCTGACGCGGCCACCCGAGGGGGCTCCTTAAGCGCATCCCCGGAACGAAGTCACATCGGTCTGGCTCATCCTGTCCAAGCAGCCCATGGCATGTCCGTGTTCGAGTGCCCACGCCCCTCGCCTTCGGAGCCAAGCGAAATCAATCCGACTGATACTCCCTCGTCGATCAACTCGTCAATCCCCCACTGCATAGCGGCATCCAGAGAGTCGCCAGTCGAGCGAATTCGCCTATAGACTCTGTAGCTGAGCAGAGACTTGGTAATCGCTTCTCCCACGCCGGTGGAGGCGACGGCTAAGCCTCCCTGGGTCCAGAAGCCAGAGCCAGGCAACGGGACATCCCCTACCCTTCCTGCCGGACGGCCACTGGTCCCACCGGTGCTGGTCGCGCAGGCTAGAGATCCGGTAGAGTCCCTAGTGATGACTCCCACGGTGTCGCCGGACTCGTCCTTGGGCGGTCTGCCTTCCACGGCGGTCTTGGGGTGGCCTCTGGCATCTGCCCAGGCCCTCGCCCCGTCACCTGCGAGGCCGTTGATCTCCTCGTTGAGTAGGTCAGCTGCGACGCGGATAGGGTTGGGAGTGTCTCTCATCGCTATGACGAAACCAATGCGGCCGTCCGAAGTCTGCAAGGAGGCATCGAGAAGAATGGAGCCGTCGTTTCTGAATACCGCTCCTGTGCCGGCGTTGAACACCGGGTCGTTCTCGAGTAGGACGCATGCCTCGACGGCGGCCTCGACGGCCGAACCGCCGTCTTGGAGTATCTCGGCGGCACGCTGCAACGCGGCCTCGACGTTGTGCTGCCTGTCTGGGCCCGGTCCGGCACCACCATGTGCCACTGCTGCCGGTGTCGTCTTGTCGCCCATGGGCGGTCCTGAACGGATCTCACCCTCAACCCACCGCTCGGCGAATCACGGTTCCTGTGAGGCATCATACGAATTTTCAATAATGAGAAATGAGCCGCCGAGGCGTGGAACCACCATTACTCTATGTCGGCCTCACGCTGGTGTTCGGATTAGTCGGTGGGCTATTGCCAATACTCAACCAATCCAAGGAGAATATCTCCAAACTGAAGATGCTCACCGGAATTGCATCTGGAATCCTCATCGCGTCCGCCATGCTGGTTGTGATTCCCGAGGGATTCGAGCTTGCGACCGAAGACGAACACGCCGAAACGTTGGTTTTGGGAGGAGCCATTCTCGCCGGATTCGCACTGATGTTAATTCTCGAAGGTTCGGGCATTGGGCATGCCGTTCATGAAGAGCATCATAATCACGAACATGACCATGGACACAGCCATGTCCATCACGGCCCTTCAGGCTGGATGTTGGTGTTCGGTCTATCGCTTCACGCTGCGACCGATGGTTTGGCGATTGGAGCGGCAGCCGCCAGCGGGGGAGTCACTGTGACAGCCGCGGTAGCGTTTGCTGTGCTAATTCACAAAGCACCTGCAGCATTCAGCCTCGGTGTGTTCTCAATGCATGAGCGGGGAGACAAGAGCAAATCCATTCGCGATGTGGTAATCTTCTCTTTGGCAACACCTGTGATGATTATGGTCGCATTCTATGCATTGACTGACTTGGGGCATCATATGATTGGATTGGCAATGCTGTTCTCAGCAGGTACATTCCTGTATGTCGCCACTGTCGATACACTTCCTGATATCCATAATCCCGAGACGGGGAGGAAGGCACTGATGTATGTCATCACGGGAATTATCATTCTGGCAATATTGCTCGTTTTGGCTGATTCCCTGAACCTTGGTCACGAACACTGAGCCCTCAATGAGACGGTCGTTGCGACTCGTGGACCTTGAAGCATTACGGCGAGGTGCCGATCAAGCAGAAGGTTGGGTGTCGGTCCCCTTGGCAATGGTGTCGATTACATTAGAGAGACGCTCTACAAGACTGACCTTCTCCTCTGCTCCCACGAGAGCGTGCTCGAGAACCTCGTCGAGTGAGTCCACTGCAAACACTTCGACCTTTTTCTCCCACTTGTCGTCCATCAGGACATCCTGCAGGTTCGCACGGGGTATCACAACCTTCTCGATTCCGGACTTGGCAGCCGCCTCGATTTTGGCAGTCACGCCACCGACTGGGAGTATCTCTCCTCGAACTGAGAGCGAGCCTGTCATAGCGAGGTTCTGTTCGATTGGTACGCCCTCGAAGGCACTGATGATGGCAGTTGCCATCGTGATTGACGCGCTGTCTCCGTCGACGTTGTGAGTGCCGGGAAACTGGACATGCAGGTCATAGTCCTTGATATCCTTGCCAGTGAGCTTCTTGATGACCGCACTGATGTTGGTCACACTCTCGTTGGCCAAGTCCGACAGCCCCCCAGTTGCTATGACTCGTCCGGACATCCCCTGGGCAGGTGTGACCATCGCCTCCACCGGGAGGACTACTCCGGAGTAGTCGGAAAGCCCGCTGTCGGCGCCGAGCACGGCGAGTCCGTTGACTCGTCCGATGCGGTGCCCTCGGTTGACCAGCAGAGCGTACTCGGACTGGCGCTCGAGGTAGCGGTCCGCTACCTGCTGCTCGAGAGGCTTAGCGATCTCCCTAGCCCGAGTAACATGTATCGAACGAGTCAGTTCGGCGCTCTCTTCGGCTGCTAGGTCGCCGGCTATGCGAACTAGGCCACCGAGTTCGCGCAGTCGCAGAGACAGTTTGCCACGGCGCCCGCTGCGTCTCTGCGCCTCCTTGAGTATCAGTGAGATTGAGTCGCGGTCGAAGTGTGGAATCGCCTTGCCTGAGTCCTTGTCCATCTCGTTCCGGACTTCCTGCGCTATGAAGCGGATGAGGCGGCGGCGGTTGCGCTCAGTGTCCGGCATGTCGGTGTTGACGTAGACCTCGTAGCCGTAGCCTCGGATGCGGCTTCGTAGTGCGGGGTGCATGTTCTGGACGCTGTCGAGGTTGCCGGCCGCGATGAGAATGAAATCGGTGGGCACGGGCTCCGACTTGGTCAGTGCACCGGAGGAGCGTTCGGAGCGGCCGCTGATCGAGAGTTCCTTCTCCTGCATCGCGATGAGCAGAGCCTGTTGCTCCTCCATCCTCAGCATACGGATCTCGTCGATGTAGAGAACACCCTTGTTGGCCCGGTGTACAGCACCCGGCTCGACCCTCTCGTGTGCTGGAGTAGCCAGATCGGCACCAGACTGGAACGGATCGTGGCGGACGTCGCCCAACAGAGCCCCAGCGAGAGTCCCGGTGGCGTCTATGAAAGGGGGTTCGTCGTCGCGCTCGTGCTTGATGAGGAGTTTCGGTATGTTCGCCTCGTCGCCAGCCGTCAGACGGGTTCGCAGGAAGAAGTAGCCGAATACGAGGATGAATGAGCCGAAGATGAACGTCAGTATCTCGCCGCTGGAGATGGTTGCCAACAGGAGAGCGGCCCCTATGACGAGGGCGACAAACAGCAGGGTGCGGTTGGTGCGTTCCCTCTGTATTCGAATCTGGGCCTTGCGCTCGGAGAGAATCCGGGATCCGCGTCCAGCCGGGACGGTGCGAACGATGGGTTCATTCTCATCCTCCGGGTTGCGATAGACCATGATGTCCTCGAGTTGCTCGCTCGGCAGAAACTCGGTCATCGAGCGTGCCAGCATTGACTTGCCTGTACCCGGCTCGCCGACCATGATGACGTGGCGTCGCTGCTCGGCGGCCTTGCGCACCACTATCGCGGCGGCTTCCTGCCCGATGACCTGATCGACCAGTTTCGGGGGAATCGGCACATCTACGGTTGAGGTTATGTCGACCTCTGATATCCACTCCTCCACAGGTGTCTCACATATCGGATCCTTGTCTTCGGATACGCCGAAAGCAGGTCCGTCTTCCCAGGATTCCAAGGCATCCTGTTCAGGCTGCTCGATGTCGTCCGACTGGGCTGACTCATCACTCATATCGCTCCCCCGGGAATCGGGCTGACGCTCGCACCTTCTTGAAGGTGCGTCAGGGCCAGCATTCGCAAATGGGTGCGATTACTGGCGCCGGCTGAGGTACTCAGCGCCGTAGTAGTGCCACTGTTCCATGGTCCATCCTGGGGGTAGCCCTTCGGGTGGAAGTGGTGGCATCATAGGTGGTGGAGGGGGTATGTCCTCCGACAGGCCACCCTCGGCTTCCTTAGAGTGCTCATATTCTTCGTCGCGAACCGTGCTGGCGTAGTCAATTGCCGACTCTGAAGCGAGGCTCTGGCGTCGCAGGGTGATGGCGAGCGCGAGGACCAGTGCAAGAGATAGCAGAAGTCCGATTCCCACCAATCCCATCGACATCATGGAACTGGTGCCGGTGGATTCGGTTTCCGGGTCATCGTCCACAGGTTCTTCGATGATCTCCTGCGGCTCGATGGCGTATATCCGATGCTGCTCCTCCGTAACGCGGTCGAATCCGTTCTGGTCGATGCCTTCGACTGAGAGCGTGATGTAGTCACCGACACCAAGGCCAGCGCCGCTGACGTGGTTGGCGATAAACGGCCCGAGGTTGTGTGAGATGCCCGATGAGTGGCAGATTCCAGTTATGCTGTTGCATATCGTCCAGAGGACCTTGATGTCGGTCAGCTCGTACTGCCCCGCGTTCTGAATCATGAACGTCGGATTGGTGCCGTACTCGACCGTGTCGAAACTAGCTACAAGGTCGGTTTCCCAGAAGAGCGGCAGGTCGTCGACAACATCGATGATGATGATGGCGGCACTGGCGTCACCATGCCTGTCTTCCAAGGTTATAGTGACCACCTCTTCCCCAGAATCTTCCCACGCCATGGTCAGTATGCCAGTTATGGGATTGAACTGGACTGCCCCGGGGACGAAGGTCATCGCCGTGGCCCATATCTCCTCATCTGGGTCGTCGATGTCTGTCATCCTGTCGAGCAACTCAAGGGTGATCCTGTCGCCGATCTTGACCGTGAACTCGTCGATTCCAGTCAGGTCGATGCGGGGTGCATCGTTGACGTTGAGGACGTGGAAGGTGATTACGGTGTCCGAGAACTTGACGCCGTCACTGGCCCTGACGGTGATTTCGGAGATTCCGGTCGAGTCGTCGTCGAGTGAGCCAACGGAGAGAGAGTGGCCGGAGATGCTTGCATCGACCAGTGACTCGTCTGAGTTACTGAGCAGTTCAAGCGTCAGTCCTGAGACTGGGACAGGGTAGCCGTTGTCATCGGTGTCCGACAGGAACTCTGACAGACCGATGCTGGCGGAGCCGCCTTCTTCGAAGGACTGAGTCGGTATAGATGCCCACCTAGGGGCACCGTTCTCTATCACGTTGAACATCATCATTCCGGAGTTAACGTCGTCGCCGTCATCTACTGTGACGAACATGCCCTGTGGGACGGGGTTGCCTTGGCCGTCTCTGATGACTTGACTGAACTCGACGACTATTTCGAGCGTCGAGGAATCCCACTCCACAAACTCGGGAGAGTTACTGTCGATACTAAGCAACGAAATCGGAGTCTCGGCATCGTGGACGAGACCGACCACAGAGACCCTTTCTTGGGTCTCGACCTTGACAGTAGGCATCCCGGCGTACTGAGGGTGTCCGTTGCCCAGAACGATGGGCAGGGCGTTTTCCAATTCGAAGGCTGCGGCGGATATCATCCAGTCGCTTGACTGGCCACCAGCATCGGTCCACTTGATTCTGAGGTCGTAGTCTCCCACTTCAGCATTGAGGGGAACTGCGATTGTGTGGACATAGCGGGCGTTGCCGCCGCTTCCCACCATGTCAATATCGGTGATCCATGCTTCGTCCCACATCTCGGCTCCTGCCGTAGAGTAGTGCATCGTAGGTGTCAGCGTGGACATGTCGTCCACCAAGTCGTTGGGCAGGGCGGTCGACTCGAACTGGATGGTGTCGCCCCTCTCGATCGAGGTCGAGGCTATGGCCGTCGGCTGGTTGGAGACAGGTGGCATGTCGTGCAGCGCGCTGTCGTCGGCGTAGTCGTTCGACGATACACGATCCGCGGTGAGGCCGAGGAGCATGGCTCGGAAAGTCGTGGCGCCGGATGCGTAGGGCGTGATTTGGGATGTATCGAAATCAACGGTCAGTGTCTGGGTTCCGGCGGTGGCGAGGTTAGTGATTGAAGTGCCTCCGATGTATATCTCGTCGAGACCCTGGAGCTCGTAGATGGCGATCTCGCCGCCGTCGTTGTAGGGGTCGACGCCGTAGTTGGTAATCTCGACGGAGACATCCAAGATGTCTCCCGGAACGAAGCCGAGATTGCCGTTCTGGTTCTCAATCTGGAAGTCGGAGACGCCCACGTCGACGAGCGGGATCATGTCGAGGTCGACGGCTGAGAGGAAGGTGTTGTACGAAGTGTGTGGTCCGTCCATCAGGGCGAGGACGGGCCAGAAGTTCTCGGACTGGGTGTGCCCGGGTGCTGCTCTAACCGTACTCAGTGGAACCGTCCAAGTCCTTTCAGCAACATTGTTCGGGGTCAGGGTCAGCTGCTCAAAGCCGTTGTTGTTGCTGTTGAGGAGCCATTCCCTCCAGTTGTTGTGGGGCCTGTTGCCGTTGTCGTAGGCATCGGCGCCGATCCGCTCGGTGACCGCTCCGTAGAGGTAGACGGTGACTGAGGACGACGATCCTAGGTAGGTCACCTCAACTGTGATGGTGACCTCATCGCCAGCGCTGTTCAGGATGGTAGAGAGTTCCATTGCATAGTCGGATACGTCAGAACCCATGCATCCGCCGGCCGAGTAGTCGGCATCGTAGTAGTTGTTTCCGGCGGAGCCGACCTTGTAGCATGTCCCGCTCTGGGCATCGGCGAAGCCGAATGTCGGGTAGCCGCCTGAGGCCGCCATCACGTGGTCCGTCCTGTATATCGGGCCGTCGGAGGGCCAGCCTCCGGAAGAGGATTCGAAGAACGAAACGAAGGTGAAGTCCTCGCCGTTCGAGCTTTTGAGGTTTGCAAGCGAAGGGGATGCGCTGTCCATGCACGGCCCGCACCAGTGCGCTCCGACGTATTCGCCGAACACAGCGTGCCCCGGACTGGTTGCATACAGAGGCATTTTCTTCTGCTCCAGTTGTTCGCGTTCCTCGACCTTATCGTCCATCGCCATGAAGCCTGTGAAGGACATCATGACCACCAGAGCTGCCAAGGTTACCGGTTGAATGATTGAGAGCATTCGCACTGTAGTCATCGTTTTTCCCGCAGCGAGGCGCCGTATAACCATGTTGCACTTATGAGATGGCGAATTATCGGCTCTATAGAGCCGCCGAAGAACTTGAAGCGTGAAGGCTGACCGGGGTGGTCATGAATGTCGACGGCAGCGGCGAGTGGGTAGCACTGAGGGAGGACGATGGGCGGGCTTACCTGCTGTGTCGGGCTCCCGGTGAGATCAAGGTGAAGGGACTGGGCAGGTTCGATGCCGAGCAACTCCTGAACGGCTACTCCATCGGTGACAGAATCAGCGTCGGGCAGAAGTCGTTGACCATCGTCGATCCTGCACTTCCTGAAGCCCGCCGGAACATGGCGCGGAGGGCTCAAGTCATCGGCGCAAAGGACTCGGGGTTCCTCGTTTCCTGGATGGGAATCGGAGTGGGTTCGAGGGTCCTTGAGGGTGGGCACGGCTCGGCCGGACTCGCGATGCATCTGGCCAACGTTCTAGGCTCATCTGGGACTCTCATCTCAGTCGAATCCAGACCTGAGCACGCTGAGGTCGGGCGGGCCAACATGGAGCGGCTGTCCGAGGTGATTCCTGAGTTCCCCGACTGGCACCTGATAGACGGCGATCTAATCGACGTCGGACAGGCTGTCTCAGAGGTCTGTGAATCGCTCGATGCTGCCATCATCGACATCGCCGAACCGTGGCAGGTCGTCCCGGTCATCGAGCCGTTGCTGCGGGCCGGTGGAAGACTGGCCTGCTACTGCCCGACCACCGCCCAACTGGAGAAGTCTTGGGAGGCTGCTCAGGAGCAGGGTCTAGTTATCGAATGGGCAGGCGAGGTAATCGAGCGGAGGTGGGTCAAAGCCAGCAAGGGTGGGGTCAGACCGGGTAACCAGCCGATGGGTCACACCGCTTTCCTGCTTATTGCAGCGAAGATTGCCCCTTACGAAGAAGAGTGAGAGGTTACCTACCTCTGACCCGATACCATTCAAAACCCCGACCCGACACGAGAGGGACATGAGGGACAGCAGTAGATGGAGGCCTACGGCCTACCGCTCCCATACCATCGGCCAAGTCGTCGCCGATGGCGCCGGTCTGGTCGGCTCCGAAGTCACGGTGTCCGGCTACGCCGAGACCGTGCGCGGGCGAGGGGGAATCTGCTTCCTGATGCTGCGTGACGGCACTGGTCACGTCCAGGCCTTCCTCAAGAGAGACAACATGGACGAGGTGCTTTTCGATGCCATCCAGTCGGCCACCCGAGAGTCGACCATCCAAGTCACTGGCACGGTAGCCCAGAAGCGCCCCCCGAAGATTGCAGAAGGAGATCCCGTCCCTCCTTTGGAGTACGAGGTCAATGTGTCCACAGGCGCCATACTCGCCGATGCGGCAGCCCCCCTGCCGGTAGGGGTGACCGACGATGTCCACGTCGGACTCGATGTCAGGCTGGATAACCGTCACCTCGACCTTCGCAGGGCGCACGTGAATGCGATGTTCCAACTACGAGGGAATGTTCTGCAGTACGGCCGTGACCACCTCATCTCCGAGGGTTTCCAGGAGATTAACACGCCGAAGATTATCGCCGCTGCCGCCGAAGGCGGCACCAACCTGTTCCCGATGAAGTACTTCGAGACCGACGCGTACCTCTCACAGAGCCCTCAGTTGTACAAGCAGTTGGCCGTCCTCGGTGGGCTAGAGCGTGTCTTCGAGATTGGTCCGGCATTCCGGGCCGAGAAGCACGATACTTACCGCCACTTGAATGAGTTCATTTCCTTCGACATCGAAGGTGCTTGGATGGACGACGAGGACGTGATGGGCGTACAAGAGAGGATGCTCCATCACATCTGGAGCGAGGTGGCGGCCAATGATCAGGACCTCATAGACGTGGTCAACGAGTACCGGGTCAGCCAGGGTCAAGACCCTGTCACCGTGGATATTCCAAACGTGCCGTTCCCGCGCATCCAATACTGCGATGCCATCGAGATCGTCAAAGCGGACGGTGGTGAGATAGAGTGGGGCGACGATATCGAGAGCCATCACTGCGACATCATCGCAGCTCAGTACCCGGGCTTCCACTTCATCCCACGCTGGCCGATGTCGATGAAGCCGTTCTACATCCACCACAAGGAGGATGAAAAGGGTACCACGGGCGGCCAGCTCAGCCGCGGCTTCGACCTCAACTACGGGCGAGACGAGATGACCAGCGGTGGCCAACGCGAGCACAGAGTCGATGTGCTCGAGGAGAACCTGCGAAACATGGGCCTAGAGCCAGCCGACTTCACCTTCTACACAGACGGTTTTCGATACGGCGCGCCCCCGCACGCCGGCTGGGGGCTTGGAGTCGCCCGTCTGTTGATGGTGCTGACAGGAGCGGGCAATGTACGCGAGGTCGTGCTGTTCCCGCGCGACAGAAGCAGAGTTACACCCTGACCGAAAATAACGGGTATCTAAGGCCCCTCCGCGAAACGGGGACCATGGCCAAGCCGAGATTCGCCTATTTGCTCCTGAAGGAGCATCCGTACGGCCGCGAGATGTTGCGGCAGATTCTCTCAGGGGGCTATGTCCCTGAGATCATAATTGAAGAGGACTCGGCGGTCGGCGACGAAGAGCGTGAGAAGTTCCTCAAGCGCATCGAGGGGAATCCGATAGCGCCTCCAATCGCTGAACAAGCCGCCGAAAACGGCATCCTGCTCGTCACCGTCCCAATCCACAGATCACCCGAGGTGATGCCTCACCTCGAAAGCATGGAGCTCGATCTCATCGTCTTCGGCGGCACCCGGATCATCCGTGGGGAAATCCTCGATTATCCAAAGGACGGGGTCATCAACGCACATCCGGGTTTTCTTCCCGACTGTAGGGGCTCAGCCTCACCGGCATGGTCTGTCTACCACGACATCAGAGTTGGCTCAACGTGCCACTTCTGCGACAACGGCATAGACACGGGTGAGATGCTACTGAGGCGCGAAGTGCCTGTGAAGCGGGGTATGACGTACGAGGATCTGTGCTACCAAACACTGGCCTTGGCTGGAGTCTTGATGAAGGAGGCATTGATGGCATACGAGGACGGCCGATGGGATGAGATGCGTCGACCACAAGGTGAAAGCGAGTACCCTACCTTCCGCAATGCGCCGGATGAGGTGCTTGAGGTGGTTTACCAGAAACTGCGCGACCAAACGTACGCTCATTACGTGGATTAGGTGTGAATATGAATGATGAACTACTCAATGACGGATTCCCGTTCGCCGAAGGCGTCCTAGACGGAAAAACTGCGCTCGTTTGCGGTGCCTCGAAGGGCATCGGCCGTGCCTGCGCGCTGATGCTAGCTCGCGCGGGTGCCCGCGTAGTCGCGTGCGCCCGCTCTACGGCCGACCTCGACTCGCTGGTGACTGAGATGCACGGAGATGGGCATGAGGTCCTCGCATTGGATCTCGAAGACCTAGATGTGGTGCGCGAGGCCGTCTCAGGCATGGGTACCATACATATCCTGGTGAACAACTCAGGCGGTCCGCCCGGAGGCCCGCTGCTGGAAAACACGCTGGACGAGTTCGAAGGCCCGTTCCGCCGCCACCTGCACGCTGCACACACAATCACTCAGGCACTTGTTCCTGGGATGGAAGTAGCCGGCACCGGGCGAATCGTGAACATCATCTCGACCTCGGTGCGCGAGCCGATCGACAACATCGGCCTTTCGAACACTCTACGCGGGGCGATGGCCTCGTGGGCCAAATCGCTGTCTCGCGAGTTGCCCGCGTGCGTGACCATCAACAACATCATGCCCGGCTTCACCGACACCGACCGACTCGGCTCGCTGGCCGCCTCGATATCCGAGAGCACCGGCAAGCCGGTCGAGGATGTGCGCGACGAGTGGATGAGCGGCGTGCCCATCCAGCGGCTCATAGACCCGCTCGAGACTGCGGCTGCGGTAACATGGCTGTGCCTACCAAGTAGCAGCGCCGTCCGCGGCATCAGTCTAGCAGTCGACGGCGGGAGAATGCGTTCGATCTGATTGGTGATGCGCTTGCGCTTTGACATATTCTTCTCAATCTCTCAGACGCCGGACACCTCCGGCTACACTCCCTCCGAGAGCGAGATGTTCACCGGCTTCTTCGACCAAGTGGAGCTCGCCGACGAGCTCGGCTTCGGAGTGGGCTGGGTCGCTCAGGCGCACCTCTCCACGGAGGTGCAGAAGCACAACAGCAGGCCCGTAGTGCCTCACTTCCCCGGTGAGGTGGGGCTTTGTACCGACTTCTTCCAGGTCGCAGGGCAGATGTTCGCCCGTACCGAGCGGATGGAAGTCGGTAGCGCGGTGATGTCGATTCTCGGCTCGGGAGGACCGATCGCACAAGCCGAGCGTGTGGGTTCGTTTCTCGCCTTGCACGGCCTCGACCCGGATGAGTCCCGCCGGCTGCACGTCGGTTTCTCAGCCGGTCGCTTCGAGTTCATGGCCCGCCCCTATGGTGTTGTCCCGCGCGACGCGGTAGAAGTGGCCGCTTGGCCGGCCCTGCGCGGCCAGGTCTTCGCCGAAGCCTCGGAGATTTTTCTCCGGCTACTGAACGGCGAGGTGGTATCGTCAGACATGATCCGGCCCACAGTACTGACTAGGGCCAACTTCCGATCCGACGAGGACTGGAGGATGGTGCAGCAGGCCGCCGTCGAATGTCGAGGACTAGATGGAGAGCCAGACGAGGTGCCCATCGAGAGCCGTTACGAGTTCGAGGAGATCAAGACGATACCCCAAGAGTGGAGGAGGGAACTGCTCAACCTGGTGCTCGGCAGCCACGACCCCGAACTGCAGGCCGATGTGAACAAACTCAGGCCGGTGCAGGTGTTCAACCTCAGCATAACTCCGCCTCACATCATCGAGGAGACCCACGACAGGTTCAGAGAGCACTACCACCCTGACGGCGGCCCATGGGAGCGAAGCATGATGCCACGCACCATCATGGTCTTCGTCAACGATGAGAGTGGGCTCACGCCAGAAGAGCAGAACGCTGCGGCGATGGATGAGGCGAAAGCCGCGCTTTCGACCTACTGGAGTGCCTTAGAGGGCACCATCGACCCGACGAAGGTCGAGCGGGCGACTGACAATGCAGTGATAGGAAACGTCGAGCGTGTGAGCGAGCAGATTCTCGAAAGATTCCATCCCGATGACCGCCTGATGTGCTGGTTCGACTTCTTCAACCACGACAGCGAACGCGTCAAGAGGAACATGACGGCATTCATGACCAAGGTCGCACCGCGCGTCAACGGAGGTGTGTGAGATGAGCGAGGGAGAAAGTGGTCGACCATCAAGTGTGGCACCCGGCAGACCGGGTTCCGCCATCTACCCGACGAACCCGCTCGGCGAGCAGCACGACGGCATCGCCACCGGGCGCGACGTAGAGTGGGAGCCGCTGGTCGACTTCCGTCGCATGGATGTCTCCGAGAACACCATCCACGGTGCAATCGCCTGGGCTCACGGCACAGAGATCGTTCACTCCTTCGGGGGCAACGTGCTGGTCTACGGACGCTCGATGATGAAGCCGCTGATGATGAAGACCTTCCAAGAGGCGCTGACTGCCGAGGGTCTGAACTGGGAGCAGAAGGCAATCGCCTGCTCCTCGCATAACGGGGACACCGAGCACGTGGCGGCCGCCCAGTCTCTTCTCTCCGAGTCCGAGTGGGGACTGATGCAGTGCCCCCTCGATGTCCCTCTCATCCAGTTCGGCCGTCAGGTTAGGCGCCCCCGCCGCTGGTTCCACACCTGCTCGGGAGAACATGCTGCGATGCTCAAGGCTCTGCGCAGGATGGGGATCAACCGTGCCGGCTACACCCTTCCCAGCGCGTCTTGGTTCCCGATGTACCTCGATGTGCTCCGCCGCATCATGGACAAGCCCGAATGGGAGCCGCAGAGAGTCGCCAAGGACGGCTGCGGCTTGCCAACGGTCTCCAACACCGTGGACGAGCTCGCAGTGATGTTCGCTGGTCTCGTCCGAGAGAAGGACGAGGACTGGATTTGGGAATCAATGAACCGTCATCCTGACCTCGTCGGCGGGTTCAACCGCCTCGACTCGACCTGCCTGAAGGCCGGTCGTGGGGAGTTGCTCGCAAAGGAAGGCGCGGACGGGCTGCTCGGACTCTCGATCATACACCCAGACTGGCCGAAAGGGCTCGGAATAGTCATCAAGATCGCACACGGCTGGAACAGTCAGGCGACATGGTACGTAGCCCGAGCGGTCCTAGGCGTACTGGGGATTCGTCTCCGCAATCCCTACCCTCTCCATCGACAGAAGGCGTTCATCGTTCCGGGGATAGTGCCACCGCAGTACCTCGAGGAACTCGAGAGTGTCGTCACATGGGACGAATGGGACCCAGACAGGGACCGTTTCACCTTGGACTGGAAGGAGTACACTGCAGCGATGACCCGTTCCGACCCGTTCGCCAACGAGAGCGCGGAGGGTTCCTGAATGGATGATCTGCACAACTACATCGGCGGTCAGTTCCTAACTCACTCCGGAGGGCAGTGGATGAACAACACCGAGCCTGCCACAGGCTCGCACATCTGTCGCATCCCACTCTCTGATGCATCCGATGTCGATGCCGCTGTCGATGCCGCGAGGGCAGCCCAGCCCGCTTGGGCTGCGCTGAGCCACTCAGAGCGCGCCGGCTGGTTAGATCGCATCGCTGATGCTCTCGAAGCGCGCTACGAGGATATCGCTGCGTTAGAGAGTCGAGATACCGGTAAGCCAATCTCACTCGCCCGAGCGGTGGATGCCCACCGTTCGGTGTCAAACTTTCGCTTCTTCGCCGGGATTCTGCGCGAGCACGAGGAGGAGGTCTTCGAGATGACGAGCGCGACCAACTACGTGGTCAACAAGCCAGTAGGCGTTGGTGCGCTGATCACCCCGTGGAACCTGCCGCTCTATTTGCTCTCGTGGAAGGTAGCTCCCGCCATCGGCATGGGCAACACCGTGGTGTGCAAACCCAGCGAGTTGACTCCGCTGACCGCTGACCTGATGATGCGGGTCATCGACGAGGTTGGCCTGCCTGCTGGCGTGGTCAACCTAGTCCACGGTGAAGGGGCAGGGGCTGGCGCGCCTCTGGTCTCCCACTCCGGCGTAGACCTGGTCTCCTTCACAGGCGGCACGTCGACTGGCGAGAAAGTGGCGGCATCGGCTGCTCCCGCGTTCAAGAAACTCAGCCTAGAGCTCGGCGGTAAGAACGCAAGCATAGTGTTCGCAGACTGCGATATGGACTCGACTGTAGCCGGAGTTGTGCGAGCTGGTTTCCTCAATCAGGGTCAGGTCTGCCTGTGTGGCTCAAGGGTGCTGGTCGAGGATTCCGCTTACGCAGAGTTCCGAGACCGCTTCGTAGATGCCGTAGAGGCAATGCGTATCGGCGACCCTTCTGAAGAGTCGACTGATCTCGGCGCGCTCATCTCAGAGGAGCATCTCGCGAAGGTGCAGGGTTACGTCGAACTGGCCAAGCAAGAGGGTGGAGTCCTCCTGACCGGTGGCACGCCCTGTCTACCATCCGGCTTCGAGGGTGGCAACTGGATGGTGCCCACGGTCATCGAGGGCCTTAGCCCCGACTCAAGGTGCTCGACTGAGGAGATATTTGGGCCTGTCGTCACACTCCACCCGTTCGGCAGCGAGGACGAGGCTGTGGCGATAGCCAACAACACTCGCTACGGACTGGCTGGCAGCGTCTGGACTAGTGACCTCGACAAGGGCAGGAGGGTCTCCGAGGCCATCGACACGGGGATGGTATGGGTCAACACCTGGCTCCACAGGGACTTGCGCGTCCCGTTCGGAGGCGTCAAGGACAGCGGAGTGGGCCGCGAGGGGGGCAAGTGGAGTCTGGACTTCTTCTCAGAGGCCATGAACGTCTGTGTCAAGCACGACTGATGCAGCAAGAGTGAAAGTCCGCTCTTGGGCGATGCGGGACAATATGGCGCCTGTGGGTATCGTCGGATTGGGTGCATACGTTCCACCCGATGTCATGACCAACGACGACTGGGCCGAGATAGTTGACACTAGTGATGAGTGGATAACCACCAAGACCGGTATCAAGGAGCGCAGGATCGCCGCGGAAGATGTCTGCACCAGCGACCTTGCCGTCATCGCCTGCAAGCAGGCCATGGACGAGGCCGGCATTGGCCCCGGGGATGTAGACATGCTCATCCTCGCCACCTCCTCTCCCGATGTCCCCCTCTCTTCGACAGCAGGCATCACCCAACACAAGCTCGGCTGCACCAATGCGGCCGCCTTCGATATCAACGCGGTGTGTGCGGGCTGGGTGCAGGCACTCGATGTAGGAGCACGTTTCGCCGGCACCCCCGGATACGACAACGTGCTGGTCGTGGGTGCTGAGGTCTACAGCAGAATTCTCAACTGGGAGGACCGCACGACGTGCGTCCTCTTCGGCGACGGTGCCGGGGCAGCGGTCCTGCAGGAGGTAGGCGAAGACAGGGGTCTACTTGGAAGCTGGATGATGTCCAACGGAGCCGGAGCTGAGGTCATCGTGATCCCGGCGGGCGGAGTCAAGAAGCCGATTCCGTCCCCGGGCTTCGAGGACGGAGACCAGTACTTCCACATGGACGGGCCTGCTGTTTGGGACTTCGCCACCGAAGCTTTTCCGCAGGCGGTTCGGGGCGTTCTTGAGCGGACAGGTCAATCACTGGAGGATGTCTCTCTGATTATCGCCCATCAGGCGAATCTGAACATCATCAAAGCGGGTATGGAGAATCTCGGGCTGCCGATGGACAAGACGTTCACGAACCTGCACAAGTACGGCAACACTGCCGGCGCCAGTGTGCCCATCGCTCTACGCGAGGCGCGCGATGAGGGGCTGATAGGATCAGGCGACCTTGTGGTCACCGTGGCCTTCGGCGGCGGCCTTGCATGGGGTGCAAACGCAATCATCTGGTGAGGGAAACAGCATCCACTAGGATGCCCCTCCCTAACTCCACGGAAGGTATAGATGAAGTAGTATGAGTGTGGCGCAGTGAAAATATGCCTCAGGGTACAGTAAAGTGGTTTAACAGAGTAAAAGGATTCGGATTCATAGAACAGGAAGACGGTGAGGACCTCTTCGTTCACAAGACTGCGGTCGAGGGGACGATTGCAGATGGCGACGCTGTCGAGTTCGAAGTCGGCGAGGGGCCGAAGGGACCCAATGCCACCAATGTCCGTAAAGTAGAGTGATTCGCTGACTAAGTGACTCAGCGGGTGACCGCTGGTTCTACTATTCCAGAGGAGTCCACGACCCGGTGGCAGCATCGAAGGTCAGGAGGCTCCCATCAGGGTTCTGTGCGAACACGGTTCCGGAGTCGTCCACCCAGACTAACTGGCCCTGTTCGTTCAGTTTCGCGTTGGCGGGTGCTGAAGGCGTCTCGAGCTCGGCCTCGAGCTCCTGGATGAACTGGTCGGAATCTAGAGTCTCTTCGACCTCAGGCTCCGTCTGGTACATCGGCTGAGATTCAGAGGCCACGCTCTCGGTGTGCTCTGCGGACTCGGTGATTGTGGTATCGCCCCTTCGGCGCATCACCATAGTTCCTACAAGACCCAACACGAGCATGGCACCCAGAACAGCGAATACGAATCCGTACTTCCCGAGAAGATCCTCCTCGAGATGTTTTGCGGGGTCGTTAGGGAAGGCATCGTCGTTGTCGCCGTAGCCGTCTCCATCAGAGTCGGCCCACTCGCGATGGTTGTTTGGGAACGCGTCGAGCGCGTCGTTGAAGCCGTCGTCGTCGGTGTCCGTGTCCTTCGGGTCTGTCGACATGACTTCTTCCTCAGAGTCGGTGAGTCCGTCGTTGTCGTCGTCCGGGTCCTCGTTATCACCCAGCCCGTCCATGTCGTTGTCGTACCACTCGGTGGAGTCGAATGGCAGGGCGTCAGCATCGTCAGGGAAACCGTCGTTGTCGTCGTCCGCGTCCTCATCGGCATCCTTGCACCCGTCAGCGTCGTTGTCCGAGCCGGGGCTGCTGGACCAACCCATCAAGCCCAACGGGCACATGTCCACCCCGTCGTCGATGCCGTCCCCGTCGTCGTCTAAGTCTGAGGCGTCGTGAGTCCTGTCCCCATCCGTGTCGAGGTGACAGTCCTCCTCCGAGTCAGCACCCACTTGCAGCGTGATGTGGCTCTCCGGACAGTCCTCCACATCAGTGCTGCCTGTTCCGACCGCGTAGGTATCCAAGGGAGCCGGTAGCTGCTCGGCCTGACCCTCATTGGGTGCGTAATGTCCGAGCATAGCATCCAAGCAGGACAGTTGGCCCACTGCAGACTGGTAGGTGCCAGGGCTGCATGGAGTCTGTTCGGAACTGGCTTGACTGTCGACGTAGTGCCCTGCTTCGGAGGCCATGCAGTCGGAGCCACTATCTGATGCAGGGGATGGATTGTAGGTTCCGGCAGGGCAGGGAGACTGGGACGTCATGCCGCTGTTGGTGACGAAGTACCCCGGGTCCGAGTCAAGGCAGGTGGTCTGACCCGAGTTCGGCTGGTAGGTGCCGGGGGCGCATTCAATCTGGTCGGCGAGGCCCGCGATGTCGGAGTAATGGCCAGGATTGACATCGATGCAGTCGTCGCGATCGTCAGAGCCGGTTGCTGGGTTGTAAGTGGTAGGGGGGCAGGGGGTCTGCGTTGCAGAGCCGTTGCTATCAACGTAGTTGCCTGGCTCGGCATCCAGACAACTGGAGGCCCCGCTGTCGGGTTGGAAGGTCCCCAACTGGCACTCGGACTGAGTGGTTGATTCCAAGGCGGGGACGAAGTGCCCCGGGTCGGCATCGAGGCAGGAGTTCTGCCCGGTGCTGGGCTGGTAGGTGCCCACCTCACATCCCGACTGCGAGGACATGGCCTCCGACGAGGTATAGTGGCCTGCTTCTGTAGAGACACAATCAGCGAGAGCTGAGCTTCCGGAGTTCGGGTTGTAGGTCCCGGGGCGGCAGGCCGTCTGCTGAGTCGCTCCCGTGCCCTCGACGTAGTACCCAGGTGCAGAATCCGTGCAGGCACTCTGTGCCGTGTCAGGGTTGTACGTCCCCAGACCACATAGGGTCTGTGTAGTAGCCCCTCCTGAGTCGACGTAGTTACCGGGGTCGGCGTCGAGGCACGAGGACTGTCCAGAGTTCGGTTGGTAATGGCCTGCCGTGCATGGGGTCTGATATGCCGATCCCTCTGCTGGCACTGAGTTGCCAGGGTCTGCGGGCAGACAAGCATCTGAACTCGAAGAGCCGGTGGATGGGTTGTAGGTCCCGGGCACGCAGGGAGTGGGCGATGTGGCCGCGGTGCTGTCGACGTAGTGGCCCGGTGGCGAGTCCATACATGATGAGGCTCCAGAACCAGGTTGGTATGAGCCGATGTCACAAGGAGTCTGGGAGGGAGAGCCGGAAGAAGGAACATAGTAGCCTGGGTCTGCGAGATCGCACTTGTCCTGCCCCGACAGTGGCTGGTAGGAGCCGATATCACACGGGTTCTGAGTCGTGGAAGCCACGGCGTTGACGTAGTGACCTGGGTCGGCTAGCAGGCAGAATGATTGTCCCGTATTGGGCTGATAGGAGCCGATATCGCAAGGGTCTTGGCTAGTTGAGTTGTAGTACATTACGAAGTATCCGGCCGATGCGTCGATGCACGATGACTGCCCGGTGCTTGGCTGGTAGGTGCCCGGTGAGCAGGCTGTCTGGAAGGACGCCCCATCCGATGGGACATAGTATCCTGCGTCTGCGTCGAGGCATGAGGTCTGCCCGGTGCTTGGCTGGTATGTGCCCGGGGCGCACGCGACATCGTCCGTGGCCCCCGTGGTGTTGACGTAGTGGCCAGCGTCAGCGGGAATCTGGTCTATGGCTCCAGATGTGTCGACGTAGTTCCCGAGGCTCGCTAGCAGGCACGAGGACTGGCCTTGGAACGGCTGGTAGCTTCCCGGGCTGCACGCGGTCTGGGAGGTCGAGCCGTTATCAGGCACGTAATGACCTGGTGAGGCTTCCACGCACGAGGACTCGTTGGAATAGGGCTGGTAGGTTCCCTCGGAGCACTGGTATTGCCCGGCACCAATCTCGACATCCACCGCCATCGACGGGTTACCGACGACGGCTCCGTCGGTAGTGGAGAACAGCCATACTTGCAAGGTGTAGTGCCCGGTTCCGCTGTAGGGTGCCACCAGTATGTACAGGTTAGAATTGGCCGAGAAGTTCGTGTTGTTGGTCGAGGTCTCGTCGTATGCTGTGCTGTAACTCGAATTGAGCATGGTGAGGTTGTAGTCGTAGATGGCGAGATCGAAATCAGCGCCGGAAGGCGAGGTCAGGCCTACCGTCACCCCCATCTGCCTCGGCACCGACATCACGAACATATCCTGCACGTCACTGTTCGAATCGATGGATCCGTTGTAGTCTGCACTGTTGGCTGAGATGTTGAAGGCCGACGAGGAGTACGAGCCAGCATCACCAAAGTTGGGATTGGTATAGTTACCAGGTGAGCTGTCGACGCAGGAGGTCTGTCCCACATTGGGCTGATAAGTGCCTGCAGAGCACAGCGTCTGGGCAGATGCCTGAGTGGAGTCCACGTAGTTTCCTGCCGAGGCGGAGTAGCACAGCGGGTATCCTGATTCCGGTTGGTATGCCCCTGCCAGGCAGGGCCGGTGATACAGGTCACCAGATAAAGCGAAGTGGCCTGGCTCAGCCTCGGTGCAAGTCAATCGTCCCCAAGATCCGGGGTCGCAGTTCATCCATCTCGCTGGGTTGCTGGGATAGGGGTCGTCGGGCACAGGGACGCCGTCGCCATCATCATCACCTGCCATGTGCGTGTCCAAGGCATTCCAGGTGCCGTCGCCGTCCATATCTTGGTCGGAGTAGGCGATGTTGGCTCCGTCTGTGAAGTTCATCGTATGCGGGAGCAGCATGTTGTCTGAGGTGCCGTCGAACTCACCTGACTGCTGGCCCCAGCATTGCAGCGAGTAGTTGTCGAGGATTGCGCATGTCGAACCTGCTCCTGCGGAGATAGAAATGGCACTGCTGCCACTGCTGAGGCTCACGTGCACGGGAGTGTTGCCGTTTTGGCCATCACATCCACTGGTGCTGATTACCGAACTGCATGTGCCGTCGCCCCACTGACCGTAGGTATTCACGCCCCAGCAGTTCATCGAGCCGTTGTCCAGGATTGCGCACATGTGATCGGAGGTCCCGTCAATGGCGACTGCAGTCCTGCCAGCGGCGAAGTCAATATGGACAGAACCGTTTGTGACAGTCCCAAACATCGCGGTGACCGTGTAGGACTGACCCCAGCAGTACACGGAGCCATTCTCAAAGATGGCGCAGGCTCCATAGCCCGGAGTGGCTATAGCAACGGCTCGCATCCCTGTTGAGTGATTGACCTCTACTGGTACATTGCTGTGGGTGGTAGTACCGTCCCCTAGAACTCCGTAGAAGTTGCCACCCCAACACTTGATTGCGCCGGTGTTCGTTAACGCGCAAGTGGAATCGATTCCAGACGAGAGGGCTACAGCAGTGGTGTTGGTTCCTAGGTCAACGCTCACAGGTGAGTTCCTGTTTGCGTTGGACCCGTCCCCGAGTTGTCCGACGTTGTTCCTCCCCCAGCAACTGACTGAGCCGTCATCCAGTATTGCGCAATTGTGGGAATTGCCGTCCGAGATTGCAGCGGCCATTCTGTTGCCGAGGTCAACTGTGCCGTTGCTGAGTGCGAAGGAGCCGATACCGAGTTGTCCGTAGTTGTTGACCCCTGTGCATCGGAGGCTGTAGTTGTCGAGTATAGCGCAAGAGCCAGCTATGGACACGACGTCGTCTGAGGTGTAGACCGGGCTGCTGCTGTTGTTTGCTGAGGCGAAGGTGACGCGGGTGCCATTGTCCAGCACTAAGGTAGGAGATCCGGAGTTGAGTTCAAAGACGGAGTTGGAGAATACCGAACCCCTCTCCGAGCCGGCCTGATTCAGGGAGCTATTTGTCGAAGTGGTGGACTGAGAACTTGTCCAAGAGGAGTACCCCCAGGCATCTCCCGTATTGCCGCCATTCCCATTGACGAAGTTCACCGCGAGGTAGAATGTGACGTCCCCGGAGCCGCTCGAAGGAGCGGTCCAATCAACCGTCCAGGAGCGCGAGTTAGAGTTTGAATGGGTCACCTCATCGTTCTGTATCTTAGCATTCGAACCCGGGTTTGAGAATGCACCATGGGATGCATCGAGATTGAAGCCTCCATTGGTCCCTGAAGGACCTCCAGAGCCCCCTATAGTGAGCGTGTACACCGCTCCACCAGAGTATCCAGAAGCGGGCAGACCCGAAAGTTCCGGAGTTACCGTGCCGGTGTTAGAGTGACACGCAGTACCTCCGCACCCGCTGTCAGATCTTCCCGTCTTGCCTGTGCTGTTGGCGAACGCCTCCTGCGGCACCGCAAGAACGAGTAAGAGCAGTAGTACCAACGCGATGTGTCTGGAACCCTTTTCCCCCATTTTCATTCCCCGCTCGCAGTTCCATCGCTGTTTCGGTCAAAGAGGTTCGTCGGACTGGTCCGACAAGTGCCAATTATGGCCAAAAGCGAATCAGTAGGCATTATGACTATTCCTATGCCAAGATCGTTCATGCATCACAACTGAGCACCAAACTCGCTACAGGGGGAAAATCAAGGCTGGCGGCTGCGAATGCCGATTCCACCGAGTTGAACGCCTCGCCCTTGGAAGCGGCCTTTGCACGAGCTGAGACCATTCTCCAAGCGCCTTTGCTGCCGATTCCCGGAATGGCCTCGAACTGCTGCTGTGTGGCAGAATTGATGTCGAGCCCTACCTCAACGCCGGTGATGCTGCGCATGCCATGACCTGTCACCAGTATGTCCGAGCCGGTCTCTAGGGGGATCTTGTAGGGGACCCCGACGAGAATCGGGTATGCGCCTATCTGCCGGCCGAAGGTGATGCCGGACGCACCATGGAGTGAAGCCTCTCGGTAACTCGGGTCGAGGACCTGCTCGGGTCGGCGGATCCTATCGTCGTGCGCCTCCCACCAGACCTTCCGAAGAATTGTGCCGACCGGCAGCATCTCCTCGAGCAGGGGTCGGTCGATGTTCTCGCGTACCTCGCGCTTGAACTCGCGGAAGTTCTGCTCTGGAATTTGTTGGAAGCCCTGCCCCTCTACCTGCCGTATGTTGATTCTCCTCAGCCACAGGCCTTCGTTGCGCAGACTGTTTAGCAATTCTAGGTTCATGCGGTAGGTCTCCTCAGTCTCTCCATTCAGACCGGCGATGAAATTGAGCCCGGGCAGTAGCTTGGGCAGACCTCTCTCGCCTCGTTGCCTTCCATGCTCATTTACCAACCGGATGGCCGTCCGCAGTTGCTCGGGATCGCAGTTCAGCCAGTTTTGCTCATGCACCTTCGGGTCAGCCGACTCGAGACCGAAAGAGAGTACTGCGCCGTCAGACAGCGTCTCGACGAGCGTCTTTGTGATCTCAGTCGAGGGCTCAATGTTCTCAGCCACAATAGAGGGATTGGCGTTGTCCACATGTAGGATTCCAAGTCGTTCGTCCTCGCGCGCGCCGCGTAGCACCCTTGCTATCGGCTCGGGGTCAGGAATAGGATACTCAAGCTCCTCGACGCCTTCGGCGCGATAGGTGTAGATGTCCGTCGCACCACCGATGCGGACATTCCTTACTCCGGAGTCCATGGCAACTGCCAGTTCGGTCAGGACATCCTCCTCACTGCGCCACAGCGGGAGTCCTTTCTTCGGCTCGATACAGAACTTGCAGCCTCGCTTGAAGCGGACGCATCCCTGGTAGAGTTCGATTTCGTAGGCCAGTGGTCCTGATGAACCGTCAGGTGCGGTCAGGTCAGGATGCTCGGTGACCGCCTTCGAAGAGGCTCCCGCCTGCGCCCATCTGGTCCACTGCTCGGGATCTCTCTTCGCGTGGCCCCATTCTCCGGTCGATAGGTAGTGATCGAGGGACGCATCGGTGTCTTGGACTGCGCAGAACATGTTTGAGCGCAGTGGCATCCAGCCGTCGTAGCGCCAATGACGAATTGCCCAGCCGCCGCACAGTACAGGTTGCCCACTGGGGAAGATCGTCAGGAAGTCGTCCATCTCGCGCCGACTGATGGGGGTGCCTCGGACGTACTTTCCAGGCACCACTGCTCCAGCCAGTACCACCGCACCCGCCAACTCAGACATCTCGCGCCTGAGAGCGCCCCTCTGCTCGGGCTCGGCCAAACGGGGCTTCTGGTGCATCCGCCACTCATCGATGGTCATGTAGGTGTACGGGATGCCTCGGGCCTCCAGCACGCCGCAGATGTAGCGGATGTGGAAGCCGAGGTAGTTCGGCACCCCGAAGGCAGCCGGCTCGTCTTCGTAACCGTCGAGGACGAGCCATCCTTCCATCTGAGCCCCGCTCGGGGGGCCGGTTACCGGGTATTCACGGCTTCGCTAGTTTCGGCGCGGACGTCTCTTGCGTCCTCTGCCGCCACTGGGGTTGGATTCCTGCACAGTTATCTTGCGTCCGTGCAACTTGGTGCCGTTGAGTTCCTCGATGGCTGCGAGACCTGCCTTCTGGCTGGCGAAGGTGATGAAGGCGAAGCCTTTCGAGCGCCCGGTCTCCCTGTCGGTGGCGATGTGGACCTCCTTCAACTCGCCGTGGGCCGAGAATATCTCCCGGAGTTCGTCCTCCGTGGCATCGTAGGAAACGCCACCTACGAACAGTTTGGCACCCATCGACTCGCCTGCTTCCGCGCGAGCAGCGTTCATCACCTCGCGCTCCTTGGCGAGCTCGTCCCTCGAGGCTTTGCCGTCCTTGACCTTGTCCATGCAGTCCCTACATCGGATAGGCTTGCCTGGAGTCGGTTTGAATGGGACTTGGGTCTTGGTTCCACACAAGGTGCAGGTGGTCGGATGCATCTCGCGCTGGGGCCTGCCCCCTCCGCCGCTGCCTCGTGATTGCGATGCCCGTGCACGACGGGCCGAGTCCGGCATCTCGTGGCTCATTCCTCGGCGGTGGTCAGCCACCGGGGAGAGATAGGGGCGAGCGCCGTCGTGGCCGAGCATCGATTCGGCCTCGGACGACCAGCGTGCCCCGGGACGGTTCAGCTTCTGTATGTCCTCGCCGATGAGGTGGCCATGGCCGAAGCCGTTGGAGAGGACCCTGTATCCGGTGTAGTCGCAGCGTGGACACTCGACGTTGAAGTCGGGAGTCTTGCTACTGGTCTCCAGATCCTCTCCGCACTGTGGGCAGAAGGCGTAGAGGACTCCGAGTTCGGGGTCATCGCGCGTGGTTGCCTTGAGCATGGGGTCAAGTTCGACTACGCGCGCGCGTATGATGTCCCTCTTGCGCATGGCGTCGCCGGCGGAAGGGAGGAAGCGATCGACGAAGTTGGTGACGTAGATGTCTGCGAAGAGTTCCAGCGCTGGTAGGCCCCTGTGTCCTCCTTCCTTGCCTTCGATGTGGAGCAGGCGGACCTCTGCGGTCTTGGGGTTGATCCGGTTGACCTCGGCGATGATTACGTCACCGATTTTCGGGGAGTTTACTGAGGGTCTACTGGGGTCGACGGAAATTGTCCCGTTGCTCTGAATCAGCGTTCCCGTGACTACTGCGACGGCACCAGATGTGTCGTTGTGGATTCCATCTCCAGCCTCCACGCCATCGGGAATCTCAACGGATGAACCTGGTGTGACGAAGTCGTCTGCTGCAGCGGTCATCGGCCCGCCGACCGGACAACCCCCTATGAACGGTCCGGCCGGATTGAGCCGTAGGCTCAGGGAGGGACGAGTCGCCAGAATGCTGCTCTGGTTCTTCCTCTCTGCCTACTGTGGTGCGAATACGCCGCTGGCAGGGCGAAGTCCGCCTCGCCGTACCTCTCGACAGCCCATCCGGCATCCTCGAACAGCGGTTGGATGTGAGTGGCTTCAGCGCTGTGCAGGAGATGGGCCGGGACCCCAGTCGACAGCATGGCATCAAGGAACGGACGGTCTGACTTGGGAGTCTGCCGGCCCCAAGGAGGATTGCTGACGACCATATCGGCTTCGCTCAGGTCGATTGGGTCGCTACCCAGAACCGCTTCGACGATCTCTGCAGACCGGACTAGCCCTAGGGAATCGGCGTTCTCAAGTGCTGTCGCACAGGCCGAAGGGTCGGCCTCTATGAGAATAGAGCGCCCCGCGCCCATCGCAAGCGCACCGAGTCCGAGCACGCCATTGCCTGCACCGAGGTCGGCGACTGTGCAGCCCTCGGTGAGGTCTCCGAACGCAGCGATATCTGCGAGCCAGCGAGCCGCCAAGTCGCCGTCGGTGGAGTACTGCTCGAGCTTGACGGAGTTGAACGGAAGAGGTGCTAGGCCGGACAGTAGTATAGCCAGTCTGCGGATTCTCATGGATGTCCAAGGACCGACGGCACCTAAGAACCAATGTCCGGTCTTTACAGGATTTCCGAGGCCATGTTTCTCAGAGTTGAAATACCGTCAAGTCGAACGGTATCATGAGTACGATGTCTGAGACGCTGTCATACGGCCTGTTGGTCATTGTTGTAGGCCTAGTGTTACTGATCGTCTACGCCCTATCCCTACTGAAATCTATACAGCAAGAGTCTTCGGTTATTCGCGATCATGCCACCCAAATCCACACACAAGGAGAATTCCAGAAGGAAGCCATGGGTAGATTGGAAAACAAAGAGGTCAGTCGCGAGGCCATTGCTGCAGGAATCGCTGGTAGTGAGGCTGTACTGAAGGGTGCAGTACTGAGCTCACTGAAAGAGATAAATTTCTCTAGCGATATCGAAGGAATCCGTTCTTCCGCACAACGAATAGGAGAGGAGGTTGCCGATATCAACAAGATTTTTCTCGACAAACAAGAGGCTGCTGGTTGGGCGGAGATTGAGCTTGAGGCGCGGCTCAAAGACTCGTTCGCGAATGTACATATTCGCAAGAAAGTGGCCAAGTTGGCCAGCACCCCAGATGCACATTTGGTGTTAAATGGTGGAAAAATACTCTGCATAGATTCCAAGTTCCCCTCAAAGTCATTCAAGGCCATGATTCCAGAGTCAGAGGGCGGAGAGGGCGATGAGCACGGGAGTAGGCGTGTCACTCCTCGTAAGGATTTCATCGCCGCTATTACGACACATTTTGCTAAGGTAGCAACAGATTATGTGAGGCCTGATCTCGGTACCACTGAGGTTGCGTACCTGTACGTCGCATCGGAGCGTATCTACCACTATATGGTGAATCCTGACAACACGAAAGAGTGTCAAATTGTTCGAGATGCGGCAAACAATGGCGTAATTCTCTGTTCACCTTCCACACTAATCGCAAACATGCATCTTGTGCGGGTCGCAGAGCGCGCGATGGGAATCGCTGGAGATAGCGATAAGATTCTCAGGGGCCATGATAACATGCGTCGTGCAATTGCAGAACTGGTTAAGGCGTGGTCAATAATGAGTGGGCATGTCAATAATGCCCAAACCAATCGCGCATTAGTCCAAGACCTTCTAGACGAAGTCGAGCGGTCTATGGAAAACTTAGAGAGTCTTGATTTAGGTGGAGATGAAGACTGAGTGTCCCTTCGCGACTGCATGGTCGACTGGTCAACTCACGAGTATTGTCCCGTAGTTCACTTACCTGAGGACTACACCGTCCTCGACCTGAGCGGCGGCACCTGGACACCCCCCAAGACCGAATACAGCGTTGGCAAGTACGACGAAGTCCGCCCTAACATGTACAACACCGAGTTGTTCGGTGGCACTCGGCTAATCCACATGGGAATCGACATCGGCGGCCCTGTGGGAACCCCCTGTATGGCATTCGCCGACGGCGAAGTCTCACACTTCGGCTACAACCCGGATCCTGGTGACTACGGGAACGTCGTCATCACCCGGCACGACATAGGGGGGACCACGGTGTGGGCCCTCCACGGTCATATGGACTCCGCCTCAATCGAAGGAAAAACGGTTGGTCAGAAGGTGAGTTCGGGTGAGGTCATCGCTTGGTTCGGGAACTTCGAGGAGAACGGCGGCTGGGAGCCACACCTCCACTTCCAACTCTCGCTAGTAGAGCCTGAGACGCACGACCTCCCCGGTGTAGTGGCACCAGAGGACAGGGAGCAGGCCCTACTCGACTACCCCGACCCGAGGCTCGTCCTCGGCCCTCTCTACTGAACAGTGGCCAAGTGCGCCTTGAGCGAGTCTATCGCAGCCATATCGGAGGGATTCACGCCGTTCACCAGCGCGAGCGCAATCGATACCCAATCGGTCACGTGGGCTGCGTATAGCAGGCGCTCGAGCAGGCTCGTGCCCTCGCACTCGATTCGCCAGACGACTGCGTTCTCGATGTTGTCCAGCATCCATTCCATGCGCGCTTGTGCGCGAGGGTGCATACCGTCGGATGTGAATGCGATGAGCGCCCGGGATGATGCGCCCTCGGCGGACCATGCGACAATCTCGTTGTGGTTCATCTCGGGCACCTCTGCTGGGTGAGCGAAGGTCGCCGAGTTCTCATTCAACTGAGAGGTGAAGCGATACGCGGCTGGGCCTAGTTCGGTTGGTGCCACGATTCCCACTTCGCGGCCTTGAATCGACTTGGCCATCGTCTCGGTCATGTCATCCCCTCCAATCGGATCGGCATCGCTGGAAGCAGCCCTCAGGCGCTCGAGAATCGCCCCCCTCTCCGCCTCATCAAGTGTAGGGAGTAGTCCGAGCGCCCAGCAGGCGGCGAGTTGGGTACCGAAGATATGGCCGAATGCCGAGCGTGGCATCTGGCCCCCGGGAACTGTGAGCAGGATACCGTCGTCGCTGCCATCGAGCATCTCGCTCAGTTTGCCACCTGAGGACACCCCCACCACCGTGCCACCGGACTCGAGAGCATCGCGCACGCCGTCTAGGGTCTCCTCGGTGTTACCAGAGTGTGAAGTGGCCAGAACCAGCCAATCTGGCCCCCACCAACTCGGCAGGCCGTAGTCGCTCCAGACCACGAAGGGGAGGCCTCCCTCGGCATCGGCCAGTGCCTTGAGGAAACGCCCTCCGGCTCCAGAGCCGCCCATGCCGAGGCAGAGCACGCCGCTCCAGTCGGAATCAGCCTCGATACCGACCTCAGCGGCCATCGCGGCCTCGAGGTCGTCTGCGAAACTGCGGGTGAATCCTGCCATATCGCCAGTGTCGAGTTCGGCGAGCAAGGAGGCCATGTCACTCTCGCCCATGCTCACACCTCGTTGACTGCTCCCGGTAATGCCAGCCACGCTCCGTCTATGAAGCCGATGCGCAGGCGTGAGGCGGTGCCGTCATCGTCGTAGGGAAGTCCCACTGTGATCATGCTGTAGTCATTCGGGTCCATCACTTCGACGGCGGAACTGTCGCGGTTCAGGATCTCCACATCGTGCTGCTCCCTCGTGGAGCACACCACTGTCGACTTCTCCATGTCTCGCCACGATGCCCCGGTTCGCTCAAACCGATCCAGAGCACGCAGGCTCGGGCCGTCCTTCTGCCACCCATCGATGATCCAGAACTGCCGTCTGAATCTGATGACATCGCGCAGTCCGTAGGCGGGCTTGCGGTAACTGAGAGTGAGCCTCGTGACATCGATACCGTCGTTGGAGCCAACGACAGTGGATGTCTCCTTGATTGTCCCGCCGAACCTCCTGACCAGTCTGCGGCCCCAGTTCTTGGCCATCGCCTTCGAGCCGAGTTGCAGATCCCAGCCCCCGGTGACCGGCCCCTCATTGGTGACGAAGAACATGGGATCTGGTTCCATATTCTCGAGCATATCATCCAGCGTCGCCCTGAGTCCCTTGAGTTCGATATCGTCCAAGCGACGCCCTGCCGAGCGGAGTTGGACTGTTGCCTCGAAGTAAGAGCCGGCCTTGCGCGCGCAGGCTGGGCATACTGCGTTGCTAGTCTGTAGGAGGATTGAGTGCTGGTCGTCGAACTCATATCCCTCGATAGTCCCCTTGACATCTACATGGAGTCTGTTCGTCCTGTCATCGATGGATTCGACGGCGAATCCGACATCGACCTGCTTGGCACGCTCCTCAGCGACTAGGTTCTCACGGATTCGCAAGTCGGCGAGAGTATCCAAATCCATCTCTGACCATCGCCCTCTGACTTCGTAAGAGTCGCACTTGGAACAGCGTGACTGCTGGATTGTATCGGGCATCTTGGACAGAATGGTGCGTTGCCTCAGGCACGCCTCGCACATCCTCTCGGAGGTGAGTGGAGGGGGTGCCCCACAGGTGATGCAGAAGGCTCCGGTTGACATGGTGCTCCCTGCTCTCCGCTCAGACCGCCCGTTTCAAGGGTTCCCGAAGGGAAAATCTAGGAAAATCACTCGTTCTCGTCACCTGAGAGCACATCTTCGGCAGCCGCTAGGCGTGCATCGAGGTCAGCCATTCTGCTGAATAAACGGTAGACATAGGCGCCTAACAGACCAATGAGGACGAAGTATACGACAGCAAGTTCGGTCAGACCGGTCAGTGTACCGCCTCCTCGTCTAGAAACCGCTGCAAGTGATTCAGTCTTGATTCCATCTGGTAGACAGTGTCGCTGAGGAGGGCGAAGCCAGTAAAGAGTACGAAGAACGAGACGAATCCGAGTAGCAGTACCGTCATAATCTCCGGTGCCAGCCCGGCCTCCTCGCTCTCGATAATCAAGACTCCCGGGTGTCGCTCCTGATACCAAGTCGTCGCCAGAGCAGTTATGGGAACCAGAGCGAAGCCGAACAACCCGACGGCTGCAATGGTATCTCTGGTGTCCTGACCGTCCGGTTGGGAGTTGCGAGCTAGCACCAAAAAGAGCGCGACTGCAGTGAGAAGCCCGTAGGTGTTCAATCTCAAATCCCCCCAATCCCAAGGAACGCCCCACTCTGCCGAACCCCAGATGGGTCCTGAGATCACCACGCCTAGCCCGAACAGCAGACCTAGGTCAGAGCCGGTGCAGATTAGCCTCCACCCTAAGTCCGAACGGCGAGAATACCAGACCACAGAGCCGATGAAGAGTACGCAGAAGGCGAGGAAGGAGGACCAGGCAAAGGGCACGTGCCAGAACAGGATTCGGTATGCCTCAGGCGCGTTCCACGCCTCCGCGTCGACAGAAGGAGCCCAGAGGAAGCCCAGCAACACCGTAGTTGCTGCACCTGTCAGTCCGATGACGGTCAGAGCCGTGCCCCTCGCCCTAGCAGATGGCATGGTCGAGCGAATCTGCTCCTTATCATCAATGCTCGTCCTTAGGCCTCAGGCAAGAACACCGCGACAGCCCAGACCAAAGCCGAGGTCAGGCTCGCTATCAAGCAGGTCACCAACGGGTCGCCCATACCTAGTCCGAATGACATGCCATCTGTCATGATGACGGCGAGTGCATCGGACAGTTCGAGGAACGGCCAAACCAGTACCAGGAGGAGTAGAGATGCTGCAGCAGCGCTGGCTCGACGGAGGTCCGCTACGAGAAGATGCAGAGCGGCCGCAGCGATGGCGACATCGAGCATGGCAACTGCCGGCAGCCAAAGCCAGCGCAGTACCTCGGAAGAAGCATCGGCATCGAACGAGCCTGCCAAAACAAGCCACGACAGGTAGGTCAGGGGGATTGGCAGGATTAGAGATGCCCCGGCCAATGAATTCACCGGGCGCGTCATAGGGCCTACGACTGCTGACCACCAACGTCCGCAGTCAGCCTCGGCCAGACGCCTGACCAGAGCGGGAGAGACCACAGCAGTGATGAAGGCGGGCATGAGGACTAGTGCGGCCAGCATGCCATTGCCAGCGTGGCCCATGTCGATCTCGCCTACAAGGGCGTATGCCAGCAGCAAGGCTACGAGTGCCGGAGTCGCGCGACCGATCGTGTCTATGGGGTTGCGGATCTCCATTCTGAAGGCCCACTTCAAAAGAGAACCGAGTGTGCTTGGCTCGGCCGAGTCACTGGGCTGAGGAAGTTGTGCAATAACGCCCACGGACTCACCAACTGTCTCAATCAGATTACTCTCTTCGACACTGACTACGCGGTCAGCACATCGAATTACCTCGGTGTCGTGAGTCGCGACAACGACCCCATGACCGTTTGCCGCCAAAGCCCTCAGCCAACCGATTAGAAGGCCTCTGGCCGATTCATCGAGCCCCTCTGAGGGTTCGTCAAGCAAGGTGACTCGCGAGTCGCCGCAGAGCGCAGCAGGGGCGAGTCCGCACAGCACTGCGAGTCGGCGTCGCATGCCTCCGGACAACTGGGAAATCCTGTCCGCGCGTCTGTGCTCCAGCCCCCAAACGGACAGCATCTCTGCCATCCTCGTTTCGTCGGGAGATCTGCCTGCAACACGTAGGGAGATTGCGAGTCTCTCCTCAACCGTCTCCTCGCCGCACATCCCATCGCTCTGCAGGGTGAGTCCCATCGGCGGAAGTTCGCTCCTGCGGCCCTCCGAGTCACGCACGAGGCGGGAGGAGTCGGCCCCAGTACGCCAGTCGATGATTCCGGACGTGAGAGGCAGAATTCCAGCGCAGGCCTCAAGCAGGGTGGTCTTGCCAGAGCCGTTGGGCCCGACTAGAGCGACTACCTCCGCTTCCCTCAGATGGAAATCAACGCTTTTCAGGACTGTTCGAGAGCCCCGATGGACTTCGATGCCTGATGCCTGCAGCAAAGTGCCTTGATCCACGCAAGCCCGAGGGTGGGCTATCGTTTGAGTAATTCCATCAAGGGTCGAAGCGGCTATTCGCTCGAGCCACACGGCTCAGAGGGGATGACATGGTAGTCGAGTGGGCTGACTTGGTGGGCAGCGACCTGATTGTGGTCGGGATATTGGTCGCTGCCGCGGTGGCCCCCTACGTCTCAGCAGCGCGCGGCGGAACCAGCCTCGCGCTGGCCACCGTGCTCTCGCTGATGCTCGTGACCTTCGTGCAGTTCGCACATTCGATATTGACCGGAATCCCGATGCACTTCGCATGGATGATCGACCTCTTCGGCATCAAGCCGGACCTCATGGGCGACTTTTCTGAGTCTTACAGAATGGTGTCTGCGGCGTGGCTCCACGCAGACTGGATCCATGTCCTCGGCAACGTACTGGTAATCGCTCTGGTTGGAATCCCACTAGAGCAGAGGCTCGGTGGACGTAGGTGGTTGGCGGTGTACTTCTTGGGGTTCATCGGAGGAAATGTGGCTTGGATACTTTCTCATCCAGAGTCGTCAGCTCCGGCTATCGGAGCCAGCGGGGCTGCATTCGGGCTTCTGGGGGCTTACATGGCTTGCTGGCCGGAGGATAAGGTGGAATTCCCGCTGCTGTTCTTAATCCGGGCTTGGCCGGTCTGGCTGATTGTCTTCATCAGGCTCGGCTTGGAGGTCTGGCAGATGTATGAACTCCAGGCCGGGACCGCTGGTGAATCGAACATAGCCCATATGGCCCATGTAGGTGGTTTCTTCCTGGCCTACATACTGGCGAGGCCGATTGCCAGGGGGGCTCCCAGCTCGCTCGACTCGCCACAGGAATCAGCCACCGGATCGGGGCGGGCGGAAGCCATCAGGGAACAGGCCAAGGAACGCATGGGAAGCCTCGATGACGATCCGTGGGCATCAGCAGACAAACCACTGCAGGGTGGGGCTGCTCGCATACTCAGGAGGCTACGGGAAGAGGGAGATGAGCTGGAGACCCGCAGAGCCTGGCTCGAGGAGCTTTCGGAGCACACAATCTGCCCCGTCTGTGATGGCGAGATAATTACCGAGATGAGCGGAGGGAGCTGCAGGTTGCGCTGCGCTCTGGTCGGCTCTCACGTGAAATGGCCGTGAACGGGTGCGTCGGGCAATCCCGGACAGGTTGGGATTAAACCTCATCCGAGTTTGGCTCTCTAGGAGAGCCATGGTCAGAAGTCGGCACCCGGCAGTACCACTGATTGCTGTCGCACTACTGCTCGTCATGGACTTCTCGATAGGCGCGAGTGCTCTTGTCACCTCTCCCGACATCGTCGATAAGGAGGCTGATGCCGAGGTCCGACCCGGTCTGAATCTCCCCCCTCCTCTGATGTGCGGCGATCATGAATGCCCCCTGAAGGACCGCTCCCCGGGCTTCCCCTCCGGTGATGCTGGGTGGCCTGTGGAGGACCCGGGATGGTGGTTCGGCTACTGGTACGACCTCGACTCGGACGGTATGGACGACCGATTGCAGCGAATCATCGCAGGAGAGAGAGAATCGGTATCCACCACGTCGATAACCGGTGCTGACGGGCTTGCGACTGTAGCCATCGTGGTTGACTACTCCTGGCAACCAGGCCCTACTAGCATACTAGCCATCAAGGAGGTCCTGCACGATCACGGCTGGAGCGAAGAGGGGTCGTGGTTTGATGTCCTGCACATCCTCGACTCGATAGTCATCGACCATGTTCCCGTAAGCTCGCTGATCGATATCTGGAACCTTGAGGGAGTTGTAATGATCGAAGAGCAGAACGTGTTAGTCCCACTGCTTGACAACGCCCCAAGAGGCTCCAAGGTCCGCGACTCGGATGTCTTCGATGAGACGATGCGGGACTTCGGCTACGACGGTTCTGGTGTCGTCATCGCGATTCTCGACACCGGAGTTGACAACGAGCATTTCTCGCTGGACGACTTCTCGGACAACAACAACGACAACGAGAAGGAACCCGATGAGCTCGCTGACCCGAAGTGGATAGGTGGTTGCGATGCGACCTCCTGGAACTCACAGGATTGCGATGACGGCAATACCGACCCCGACGATGGTGACGGTCACGGTACACACGTTGCTGGAATCGCTTTGGGCACCGGAGATGAACGCAGAATCAACCAAGGCTACGCACCAGGATCCTATCTGGTCGATGTCAAGGTTATGAGTGATGCAGGAGCAACCAATTCCGCCGCTACCCTGAGAGGCATACAATGGGTGATAGATAACGTCGACCATGACTGGGGTAACAACGAGTCCAGCGAAGGCATCGACGTGATGTCGATGTCCTTCGGATCGGGCTCCGATCCACAAGGTGACGATCCGGGTGATAACGGCTCCAACGCGGAAGCCAGAGCCGTAGACGAAGCTGCGGATGCGGGAATCGTGCCGGTCGCTGCCATCGGCAACGACGGTAGGCGCAGGATTACCTCTGTAGGGGCTTCTGACAGCGCCATAACGGTAGGCGCGATTGACGACGAGAACACGATTGAACGTGGTGATGACATGATTGAATCCTACTCTAACTCGGGCCCGCGGGAGGATGACGGGGACGAAAATGAGTGGGAGGAGCTGAAGCCCACCGTGGTCGCGCCCGGGTCCAACATCATGTCTGCCCAGCACGCTGCTTCCAGCAGCAGCATCCCAGGGGCACCCAAACCTCTGGCTGAGGATAGTTACACCCAGATGACAGGGACCAGCATGTCGGCTCCTGCTGTAGCCGGATTCGTCGCCGTCATGCTCCAGATAGACGATAGTGTTGATCCGCAGGAGGTCAAGGATCTGTTACAAAACAACTCGGAGACGCGCGGCTCGGCATCCCAACCCAGCATCACCGACAAGTGGAACGATCAGTACGGGTTCGGCATCGTCGACGGCAATATGATTCTCGAGGCGATGCTCGGAGGGGGGGTCGATCCCCCCGATCCGGGCAATGGAACGGAGCCGCCCCCAGCTGGTTCGGGCGATTGGGTGGTCATCGAGAATCCCGAAGAGGAATCCTGGCTGATAGAGGGCGAGACCTACAGCGCCCGAGGCCATATCGACGAGGATGCCGAGACCAATGGCACTATCGAGGAGGTCGCTGTAAGGATCTCATATACCCACAGACCGGAAGGCGAGCCGAAGAGAGAGGTCATCCTGCTCGACTGGCACACGGCTCAAGGTACGGCCAACTGGAGCGCTCCCTTCACCCTGCCAGAGTTCACCGAGGATGAGATCAACATCCTTGAGGTAAGCATCGAGGCTCAGGCTAGGAATCAGTTCGACCAATGGAGTGATGTCGCGGAGCAGAAGCACGAGGTCGGCCTAGTCGAAGTCACTATGGGCGGCCCCAGTGGACAGGATTCGGTCACCGGCTCTATCAACGTCTACGGTACTTGGGAGTCGGTTAACGGCGGGACTGTGCAATGGCGGCTCGGTACCGATTCATGGGAGACTGCCCAGACCTTCGGCGGCAGCGGCAGTGGCAATGGCGACTGGTCGGTCACTTGGAATACCGAGGAAGTCGACGACGGCTTCTACCGGCTCTCGGTCAGGATAATCAGCGGTGACGGAGTGCACTCTGAGGAAATCCGC
>Ga0209034_10000106_pt1 | contig 40445 bp, 34 predicted proteins | sample MarorgKNORR_S2LV_2_FD_188219 | JGI IMG/M metagenome (GOLD analysis project Ga0209034, IMG submission 188219) | Marine microbial communities from the Southern Atlantic Ocean, analyzing organic carbon cycling - 250m_A/KNORR_S2/LV (SPAdes) (version 2) | ecosystem: Environmental > Aquatic > Marine... | reverse complement strand
ATGGCCTCGGTCCTGTGCCCGCCATATGACATGATTGACGAGGACACCCAAAAGGCCCTCAAGGCACAGAACCCATACAACGTCATCCATCTGGAAGCAGGAGAAGGCCTGGACTGGAACTCTTCTGCCAAGGAGCAATACACAGCCACTTCAGACCTGTTCGACCGCTGGCGGGCCGACGGAGTCCTACAGCAGGATCCCGAACTCAGCTACTACCTTATGCGCCACAGTTTCCCTCTGGGTGACAAGAACATGGTACGCATCGGGCTGATCGCATTAGTGTGGTTAGAAGACTACGAAACCCGCGAAGTGCTTCCCCACGAGTTCACCCAAGCCCCGGCGATCCAGGACCGCGTCTGGCTGATGGAATCCCTATCAGCCAACATCAGTCCGATAATGTCGATCTACCGCGACGCCGAAGGTGAGCTTGACCGGATCTACCCGCAAATTATGAACGGTACACCAGAGTTCAACTCCACCGACGACTCGGGAAGCATTACCGCCCTTTGGCGCATCTCAGAGCCTAATGTGCAGAACCAGATCAGCAAATTCTTCGCCAGCCGGCCCATATACCTGGCGGACGGCCACCACCGCTATGAAGCCGCCAGGCAATATCAACTTGACCGGCACGCCGAAGACCCAGGCAACAAGTCTGCTAACCTCGCCCACAATTTTGTGATGATGACCCTAATCGCCTTCGATGACCCTGGTCTGGTAGTGCTGGGTTATCACAGGACTCTTAACAACGTACCAGAAGACAAGTTAGCCAAAATCAAGGCGAAACTAAATCAACTATTCGACTCGGAGCCGGCCAATGGAACCTCCAACGACGTGATCGATCAGGTAGGCCGGCTAGGGGTCGACCGCCGCCTGATGGCGTCTGTCGATAGCGGCGGCGCAAAGATGTTGACCTTGAAAGAATCTGCGATCGAACCAGACTGGGGGCCGCTATCAGCATCCGAAGCCTGGGTCCTGGAGGAACAGGTGCTTAAGCCAGAGCTGGGCGACGCTACCTTAGAGCACCTTGATTTCATGCACGACCATGAAAAAGCCGTGGAACAGGCCAAAAGCGGTGAACTGCAAATGGTATTCCTGCTAAAGCCCTTCCCTCTAGACGCATTCGAGAGCATCGTCGGCGGAGGGCAGCGTTTGCCCCGAAAGTCCACTTTCTTCTACCCCAAGTTGCCTACCGGTCTAGTGATTAACCGAATCGACGGTGAACTATAGAAAGAGCTAGATGGCTGTTAGGTCTCCATCCATCCGTTGCCGGAACCGGTCGGTGATAGCCTGTTCGGCCTGGCGGCTGTTGGCAGCGATGAACCCTTCTAATTGGCGAATCTGCTCCTGAGCCTCTTCGCCAGAAGAAGCTCCAAATAGCCCGTTCTTCTTGAGGCTGGCCAGCTTGGACCGCGCCTCATCCACCCGCTTGAGTAATTGAAGGGCCTCCAATTCTTGGATGGCGGTATCTTTTATCGCCAGCAGCCTACGCCGGTTAGCCACGGCGTCTTCAAGTCGCTCTTCAATCTCACCCATGGCGGTCAAGGAAAGTTCAAGGGAGGTCTGACCATATACAACCTGCCTGGGCAGGCGGCGCAATTGGGTCCGGAATTGATTTATCTGGGCGTCCAGTCGCTCTTCTTTGGCACGCATCTCGGCGATACCCAATCTGAGTGTAGCCATCGCCTGTTCCAGTTGGGAAATAGCCACTTAAACACCCCCCATCATTAGCCATAAAATGTAACGCCGGACCTGCGGTTACTTTAGCTCGGCGAAAATATTATTTCGTTAATTATCCTATCTCGCCGAGCTTATTCATACGTAAACTAGCTCCGTTCGGATGTATTTTCATCCTATGAAGACCGTCCGCCGTTAAGACTTGAAGCCCACTTCAGGCAAGACCACCTTCAGGGCGTCCATGACCTGAGTGATGTCGTCTTTCTCAACGGCGCCTAAGTGGCCTATGCGGAATATGTCTGAACTCATACGCCCCTGTCCACCGGCCAACACCACATTGTGCTCGGTGCGCATCTTGCCCATCAATGCTTTCTGGTCAACACCTTCGGGCACCTTGATGGCGGTCACGGTATTCGAAGCGTATGCCTCGTCAGAGACCAGAAGTTCCAAGCCCAGAGCCCTTACTCCGTCACGGGTGAACTGGCCGATAGTGTCGTGGCGGCCGAAAACGTTCTCCATACCCTCTTCCAGCAAAACATCCAGGGCTCGGCTGAGTCCGTACATGGCCGACAAGTTGGGAGTGAACGGGGTTTGGCCTGTCGCTAGGTATTGCTTGGCCATGGCTAGGTCGAAATAGAACCGGGGCATTTTGGCGGTCTGCTGGGCTTCCCAGGCGGCCTCGCTGACGCTAATGAACGAGAGGCCGGGCGGAATCATGAACCCCTTTTGGGAGGCTGTGCCGACCATGTCACAGTCCCAAGCGTCCACCGGCAAAGGGATGCAGCCCAGACTCGAGACTGCATCGACCAGAAACAACTTATCGAATTCACCTTTCACGACCTTGGCTATCTCTTCCACCGGATGGGTGACGCCGGTAGATGTCTCGTTGTGGGTGACGAGCACGGCCTTCACAGTGGGGTCATCTTGCAACGCCTTACGAATATCGCCTGGGGCGATGGGGCCGCCCCATTCGAAGTCCATGCGCTTCACATCGGCGCCGTAAGCTTCAACCATATCCACGAACCGGTCGCCAAAGGCCCCTGCCGTAGCAGCTATGACTCGATCTCCTGGTGATAGCGTATTTACTATGGCCGCCTCCAGAGAGCCAGTGCCAGACGCCGTCAGGATGAACAGGTCGTTCTTGGTCATAAAAACCTGCTTCAATTGTTCGGTCGTCTTGTGAATCATCTCGTCGAACTCAGGTCCCCGATGATTGATCATCGGGGAGGTCATGGCTTCGACGATATCCTCGGGAATGGGAGTGGGTCCAGGAGTCCTCAGGTTCTGGGCGGTAATATTTTGCATGGATCCTTTCGTCCTAATCTAGCTGCCGGCGTACGCCGCATTTCACCACGCTTCGCGAAGCGTAATTGGCCGACTGCCTAAACGGTAGATGATTATATCACCGTCATACGAGGCCGTCATACGAGTGCAAGTCTAACGAGGTACACCCGTATGGCACCACCCGCCAACACAGGGCATAGTGGAATAGATTGAGCGCCATGAACAGGTCGGCTGTATATGCTAGCAAACCAGCCATCACGGATGCGCCAACATCGAATAAGGCGAATCACATCTGTCTGAAATCCGGAAGCAACCAAACAGGAGAGATGGTCTCCGAAACAGGCTGCAAGTATCAGGCTAAAGGGCAATGGCTGCAAAAAACCCTCTCCCCCGGCGATATCCTGCGTCAGCAAAGACCCTAAATCGGCTAAAGTTGCTTGTCACGGTGGGCATCCGTGCCACACCTAGCACAGCGTTGATAACCCATTTGCTTTCCAGGTAGCCGGCAATATAGGCCACGTTACTCGACTCTAAGCTGAACGTCCTCGAAGTTCGTTGCAATGAAACATCGAGGGCCTCTAAGACCGGCCTGAAGTATATGCATACCTCTAGCAATTCTCTTGGCCGTGGATGAGCGATCGGATAACCTGCCGGACCTGCCTGGCCGGAAATAGTCTTGTTTTGAGGCTAATTTCTGGTTATGTCATGTTATAATCAGCCCATGGCTACAAGCTCCGGATTATTGGAAGGACTCAACCCTGCGCAGAAGGATGCCGTAGAGACTGTCGACGGCCCACTTCTCATCGTAGCTGGCCCCGGCAGTGGCAAGACCAGGGTCATCACCCACCGAATCGCCTACCTGGTGCGCGAATATGGGGTAAAGCCATACAACATCTTGGCCATGACCTTCACGAATAAGGCCGCCAGGGAGATGCGCGATCGGCTCGACAGACTGGTGGGCTCCCGCAGCGATGCCCTTACCGTGGGCACATTCCACTCGTTCTGCGCCAAACTATTGCGCATAGAAGGCCATCATCTGGGTCTGGAGCCCAACTACACCATATACGACGCTGACGACCAAACCACGATCATCAAGCAGTCAATGGAATTGGCGGAGGTCGATCCCAAACGCAACTCGCCCCGCGCCGTCCTCAGCACCATCTCCAAAGCCAAAAACATGTTGTGGGACTCGCAGACGATGCTCAGGAACGCTGTCGACAACTACTTTGAGGAGACCTGCGCCCGCATCTACCACCACTACGAAGAAATCCTGACCCGCAACAACTCCCTCGACTTCGACGACCTGTTGATGAAGTCGGTCCAGCTTTTGCAGGAGTTCCCAGAGGTCAGGCGGAAGTACCAGGAACGATATCAATACATCATGGTGGACGAGTTCCAAGACACTAACATCTCCCAGTACCAACTGGCGCGATACCTAGGTGAGTCGCACCAGAACGTCTGCGTGGTAGGAGACCCCGACCAGTCGATCTATTCATGGCGCAGCGCAGACATCCGCAACATCCTGAGCTTTCAGAATGATTACCCCAAGGCCAAGACTATCGCTCTAGACCAGAATTACCGTTCCACCGCCACCATCCTGGATGCTGCTAAGAACCTAATTTCCATCAACGGCCTGCGAATCCAGAAGGACTTGTTCACCGACAACTCAAAAGGAGAACTAGTGGAGGTTCGGGAGGCGTACGACGAAGGAGAGGAAGCGTCGTTCGTCATCGCCGAAGCTGAACGGCTGGTTCGGGAGAAAGGGTTCAACGCCGGCGACTGCGCTGTCATGTACCGAATCAACGCCCAGTCTCGGGCCCTTGAGGAAGCCTGCCTGCACAAGGGCACCAAATACCGGTTAGTCGGCGGCATCCGCTTCTACAAACGCCGCGAGGTCAAAGACCTGATGGCCTACCTGCACATGGTTCACAACCCGTTGGACGATGTGAACGTTGGCCGGGTGATAAACGTCCCTCCTAGGGGCGTCGGGGCCAAGTCCATGCAGCAACTGGCCGACTGGGCACGCAACCGCGGCATGGCCTTGTTTTCGGCCATGCAAGAGATTGCCGCTGCCCGGCTAGCCGACGAGGATTGCCCGGTTGCCATCACCAAGAAGGCCGCCACGTCACTGGCCGACTTCGCTGTGTTGATGGAGAATCTAATCGAACTCAGCAAGCGTACTCCAGTGGTAGACCTAGTGGACAGAGTGGTCGAAGACACCGGCTTCCGGACATTCATCCAAAACGGAGAGGATCGCCCCCAGGAACGCTGGGAAAACATCATGGAGCTCCGCAACACGGCCCATGAGTTCAACGCCGAACCGCCACCCGATGGCCTGGCCACCCTGTTAGAACGCCTGGCTTTAGTGGCTGACGTGGACAGCTACGAAGACGCCGAAGACTCCATAACATTGATTACTCTGCACCAAGCAAAGGGACTGGAGTTTCCAGTGGTGTTCATAGTAGGAATGGAAGAAGGCCTGCTGCCCCACAGCCGGTCTCTGGACGACGAAGACCAACTTGAAGAAGAACGGCGGCTATGCTATGTGGGTATGACGCGGGCCGAGAAGCGCCTCTACCTGACCCGAGCCTTCCGCCGGTCCATCTTCGGTGCCACTCGGCCCGGAGAGGCTTCCCGGTTCCTTCGCGACATCCCGGTGGAACTTATCTCATCAGGCAACAACCAGAGCAACGGAGGGATGGACAAACCGGGCGAAGGTTCCCGGACCAAGCGTCCCAGCTGGAACGATTGGCAGGCCCCCACGCCAGTCATCAACCGAGCCCAAGGCGCCACAGCTAAACCAAACCTGCAAGTGGGAGACTCCGTGCGCCACAACGCCTTCGGTGAGGGCGTCGTCACCGGCCTAGAGATAACAGCATCAGACACAGAGGTAACCATAGAGTTCACCGGCGGAGTAGGCCAAAAGCGCCTACTCCTAAGCTTCGCTCCTTTAGAAAAAGTCGGGTAGCCAACCAAACCGATCGGTCATTCCCGTGAAGGATGGGACGCAGGGACCCCAACCAGGGAATCAACAGTGGGATGCGGGCATGAACCCTCGCCTTGTATTCTTTCATTCTAATACCCAACCATCGGCCGAGATTCTCGAATGAGTCCGGCCTGTCGACGACACCTCTCCGCAATCCAATCAGTCCTAGGCAGCGCTCAATTAACCTCAGCCCGAGCCAGAATGGCAAGAATACGCTCTTCCCTCAGTCATCCAACGACTGCTGATCACTAATTGCCATAAACAATCCAAACAGAATGGAGCAACACGTAACGATGCCCAACAACCTAGATTCCCTCCAGTCTTCTAGAACAAACATCCCAGACTCTCAGCGCGCTGTCCAGGACTACCTCTGGGAGCAGGGCTGGACCGACGGTTTACCTGTTATCGCGCCCACCGAGCCTCTGGTCCGCGAGATGCTATCCGGCTACGGCGGTCAGCCCCAAGACTCTCTAGGCCGCATCCAGCCGGGCAACTCCAACGTCACCTTGGAAAAACTAGCTGTGAACGCCGTGCTTGCTGGCTGCCTCCCGGATCACTTCCCCGTAGTGGTAGCAGCCATGAAAGCTGCCCTGCGGGACGAGTTCAATCTAGCTGGCAACGCCGTCACCACCGGAGGCGCGGGGCAAGTGCTAATAGTCAATGGCCCTATTGCGAAAAAACTGAACATTAACGGTGACGCTGCCTGCTTCGGGCCGGGCTTTCGAGCTAACGCCGCCATTGGCCGTGCGCTGCGGCTAGCCATCCGGAACCTAGGCGGACTGATTCCAGGAGATATGGACAAGGCCACCCTTTCTACACCCTACCGCTACAGCTTCTGTTTCAGCGAGAACGAAGACCTCAGCCCTTGGGAGCCACGGCATGTGGAATTGGGCTACGAACCCTCTGCTAGCACTGTGACCATAGCCGCCATCCTGGGCGTCTACAATGTCATGGAAAGCACAGTGGGCACGGGAATCGAGGTATTGCGAACCATCGCCGGCAACATGCGCGGCATAGGCATCCCCGGCTACTATCACCTCGGCACACGCTCCCAGATCGTGCTGGTACTCTGCCCCGAGCACGCCGCCGAAGCCGCCAAGTCGGGTCTATCGAAAGCGGACGTCCGAGAGTACATCTACGCAAATGCCCGTATGCCCGTCCACAAGCTGAAAGACCTGGCCCACTACGGAAACCGAGTCTGGCCTAATTGGATTGACCAGACCAACGCCGATTCTCTGGTCCCTATCTGCTCGTCTCCGAAAGACATAGTGGTAATAGTAGCCGGCGGTGGAGGCCGCCATTCAGCCTGGATGTCCGGTTGGGTGACGCGGGTTTGCACGGAGGAGGTGGTGGCGAAATAGGGTTCAGTCCGTCCCAAGGTATGCAAAGCGTTTAGGGGAACCCAATACCCCTACCATTTGACACCGCACCTGCCCTTCCGCGATGATACCCACGCTCACAAGAAACGAATTTATTGAACCCATAGGAGGCGCTTGCAGATGGTTAAGGCCGCCGTGTTGTATGAACAAAGGAAACCTTTGGTTGTTGAAGACTTGGAGCTGGACGACCCTAAAGACCACGAGGTCTTGATCAAGGTCGGCGCGGCCGGCATTTGCCGCAGTGACAGACACTATATGCACGGGGATGCCCCAACGGCTCTTCCCGTGGTTCTAGGCCATGAAGGCGCGGGCACCGTCGAAGCTGTCGGTCCAGGCGTGACTTCGGTCCGGCCCGGACAGCAGGTCATCCTATCGTTCGTCTCTTCGTGCGGCCGATGCAAGAGTTGCATCACCGGAAACTCCCACTTGTGCGACGCACACGCAGCGGCTGGCGCATTCATGTTCGACGGCACCACTCGTCTACACAAGGGCGACACTCGAATCCATCACTTTGGTAAGACAGCATTATTCGCCGAACACACAGTCGTCCCAGAAGCCGCCGTAGTGCCAATCGACGCCAACATCGGTATGGACGTAGCCGCCCTCATCGGCTGCTGCGTACCAACGGGCGTCGGCGCGGTAACCGCCAGTGCCAACGTGCAGCCCGGCAGCACCGTGGCAGTTATCGGTTGTGGTGGCGTGGGCCTTAACGTAATTATGGGGGCAGCTCTGGTCAACGCCAGCAAAATCATCGCCGTGGACATCGGAGAGGCTCAGCTCGAGTTCGCCATGAAGTTCGGCGCGACCCACACGGTCAACGCCTCGGACAAAGACCCGGTGGCCCAAGTCAGGGAGCTGACGGATGGCAAAGGTGCCGACTACACTTTCGAGGTTTTCGGCTCAGCCGACACAACCAAAGCGGCTTACGACATGGCGGGCAAAAGTGGCACTGTTACCATCGTGGGCATCGCCCCGGTAGGCGCGGAGGCAGGGATCAACGCGGTGGACATGGTTCGGAACGAGAAAACCATGCGCGGCACCTACTACGGCTCCACCCACGCCAGTGTGGACATGCCCAAGCTACTTGATATGTACCGAGCCGGCAAGCTAAATCTGGATGACTTGGTGGTGCGCCACTATTCCCTCGACCAGGTCAACGAAGCCTACGACGACATGGACAAAGGTGAAGTAGGTCGCGGCGTAATCATCTATTAAGCAATAAGCTGACAATGGAAGACCTGACCATAAAACTGGTGGATACTGAAACGGAGATGGAAGGGGCATTGGGAGTGAGGTTCCGAGTGTTCGTGTCGGAGCAGCAAGTGCCGATGGAAGAGGAGCTGGACGAGATCGACGCTTCCGCCACCCACGCCATAGCCATTCATAACGGTCAGGTCATAGCCACTGGCCGGGTGTTCTATCGGGACGAAGACAGCGCCGCCCGCATCGGCCGCATGGCCGTGGACTCTGATTGGCGCCGCCATGGAATCGGGGGACGGCTACTGAAGTTCCTCGAGCAAGAGGCCACGAAACAAGGCGTCACCACCTACATCCTTAACGCTCAAGTTTACGTCAAGGACTTCTACGCTGCCAACGGCTACGAGGAACGAGGCGAAGAATTCCTTGAAGCAGACATCGTCCACATCCTCATGCGAAAACAAGCTGCAAGTCCCGATTGATGAGATTGGTCAGCTAAAATCTCTTCAACTATTTAGTCGAAAGGTGCGGAATTTTAGCTGTCGGCCGCTAGGCTGCCAACTTTCCTTGTTCTAAGCTTTGAATATCCATCTTGGCTATGTGTTCGCCAGGCTGGCTTCCCAGGGATTTGAAGCCATCGGACTCGCGGAATGCGGCCTCTTTGGCGGGAACATCGTCACCGTCGGCGAATCGTCGAACCCAGATGAACTGGTTGTGGTCGGCATTAACCCATGTAGCAACTACAGGGATTCCCATCGCTTCGTGAGCCGGTTTGATGCCGGTCTCGAACAGTTTCACCCAAGAGTCCATCATTCCTTTGTTGATGGTGTAACTTCGCATCTGGTCCATAATTAGTCTCCTTCATTAAGCTAATGGCTATCAGCATCCAGCTGCCAACTTATTTCACCTAACCCGTCCGCAATCAGATATTTGATCTACGATCCAGGTAATCAATCAGCATCCGCGACGCAGTTGGATATTGTCAGCTATCTAGGCCGCTTTCGCGGTCCGAAGCACTTCTTCCACCAACTTCACTTCCATCTTGGCGATGTGGTTGGTAGGTTTGTCTCCCAGCGCCTTACGTCCCGGAGACGCGAAGTAGGCCTTCTCTTTCTCTGGAATCTCTTCCGCGGTCTCAAAGGTCCGTACCCAGACGAAATCCGTCCGGTCAGGGCTCACATAGGTGGCCACAATGGGAATCCCCAAGCCCTCGTGAACGGGGCGAATTTCCTTGTCGAATAACTCCAACCAAGAGTCCATCATTCCTTTATTGATAGTGTAAGTACGAATCTGTGCAACCATTAATTCCTCCTAAAGTTGTTATCAGCTGTTAGCTGACGGCATATCGCGTGATAACGCTTTCATCAAACTTCAAACCAAGGCCTGGCTTGTCCGGAACCTCCAGGCAACCGTCCACAAGCTTGGGAGTCTCTTCAAACAGCTTGAGCGTCCAAGGCATGTATTCCACTGTCAACCCATTAGGGATGGCGCCCATCAGTTGGATGTGTATCTCAGGGACCAGGTGACTCACCACCGGTAAGTTGAAGGCCTCAGCCATGCCTGCTACTTTGCGCCACTCGGTAATACCGCCGACACGCAGAAGGTCAACCATCACGATGTCTATAGAGCGGTTCTCTATCAGTTGCCTGAATGGATTTATCCCGTAGACGTACTCTCCTGCCGCTATGGGGGTGTTCAGGGCGTCGGCCACCCGAGCTAAGCCCTGGTAGTCATCGTGGGCGACGACATCCTCCAGCCAGAAGAGGTTGTACTCTTCAACCCGGCTGCCAATGGTGATGGCCTGGTTCACGTTCCACATCTGGTTAATATCACACATGATGTCGATGTCGTCACCCACGGCCTCCCGAAGAGTCCGCATGCGCATCACCTCTTTGGCAGGAGTGTCCTCAGCACCCATCTGTGACTTCATCTGCTTGAAGCCTTTTTGTACGAGTGCAGGTCCTATTTCGGCCAACTGCTCTAAGTTCATTGGTCGCATCAGCGCGCCGCTGGCATATGTGGGAACCCGCTTACGATATCCGCCCAGAAGCGAACACACTGACTGGTTCAACGCTTTCCCTTTGATATCCCACAACGCCATATCCACCGCGGAAAGAGCAAGGGTAAGCATCCCACCAGGGCCCGAGCCATTAGTCTTGTCGCGCAGGCCTTGCATCACGGCCTCGATCTCCATCGGGTCTTCGCCTTCTGTGAGTTCGCAAAGAGCCTCTACCATGGTCTTGAGCGACGGAGCCAGAGGGCTTAGTCCCAAGCCAGGTGCGAATGTCAGGCCGATGCCTTCTATGCCCTCGTCGGTCATCATCTTGAGGGTTACGAAGGCGCGTAGACCCCCAGCCTGAGGCTGAACATCAACCAACTGTTCATCGCCAGGGGAGTGCAGTAACTGGACCTGTGATTTGGTGATCTTCATTTAAATTCTTCTCGAGTGAACACCGGATACCTGAAAGGCCCGATTTTACCACAATCGATATACGAATTTACCCGAACCTGATCACAAAGCTTGACAGCCAGAAGAGTTTGGATTCTCATACTTCAAAAGCGGATGTATTGAATTAGGTTAGTGTTAATGATTAATATCATAGCCGCGGTAGATGTTTGTAAACACGAGTTGCCGACTGCCACGGACTGAGGAAACCTCCAGCTAAATGGCTCGATATGAGAGGAATACCGACATTAAGGGTTTTTAAGGACTATAGTAGACATCAAGCATACAAATCTATTCAGGGAGGGCAACAATGTCCACTGAACAAGAACAGATAAAAGAGCTGGTAAAGGAGCGCTATGGCGCACGTGCCGACCGGGTGATAAACCTAACCCCAGCCGAACTGGAACATGAACACGATGAAGGCTGCGGTTGTTCAACTGACACTGTTTGTTGCGGGCCCACTGATCTAGACCACGCCATGATCCTCTACAGTGACGGTCAACTGTCCGGACTGCCAGTGGAGTCCGTCGCCGCATCCGCTGGCTGCGGCAACCCCACAGCCCTAGCCGGGCTAAAGCCTGGAGAGAAAGTGCTTGACCTGGGATCAGGCGGCGGTATTGATTGTTTCCTGGCTGCCCAGCAAGTTGGCGAAGCCGGCCAGGTAACCGGACTGGACATGACTCCGTCCATGCTAGAACTAGCCCGCGAGAACAAGTCCAAGCTGGGCATCGAGAACGTAGAATTCGTTCAAGGTGAGATGGAGAACATGCCCATACCTAACTCCAGCGTAGACGTAATCATATCTAATTGCGTGGTGTGCCTATCCCCAGACAAGGACGCCGTATTCGAAGAAAGTTTCCGAGTATTGTCACCCGGCGGGCGCATCCATCTCTCTGATGTAATGGCCCTCACCGACGATGGCCCCAGCGTATCCTCATCCGATGACTGGGTGTCCTGCACTGCCGGAGCCGAGCATATGGATGTATACCGCGACCGGCTGATCCGCGCAGGGTTCACAGACATCGAGTTCACCAGCGAGCAAATAGATTACATGAAAGACCGTGCCGAGCGGCCATCCACCAATACCGCCGGCTACAAAATAGTGGCCCACAAGCCCACCTAGTACCCTCTTCGACCAAGGGATAAAAAGGGTGGTGTATCGAAACGATACACCACCCTTTTCTGTTTTTTAGTTTATCCGTACCCTCCCTCATTGTAGGCAACCCTGGAATAATGGATCTAGTCTGCAACAACCCTTAGTGTGGGCGAGATCACTCGATTATTGCCGCCGTTGCAAAAACGACGGTGAGTCTCTGATCGTCTTCTCAGAGGCCGCGCCACAGGGATCCGGCTATCCAAACGGTATGCGCTTAAACCCTTCCGCGTAGGCCATGCCTATCTTGGCACCAGTGCGGATACGGCCTTGCTGGAACCACTCGTCCGCGTTCTCTTGATCCACCTGAGAAACGTGGGCCTTCAGGGCTTTGATTGCAGTGTCCATGTACGCTTCCACATCCACGTAGTTGTCCGCATTATCGCCGCCCCCGGCAATCCAGACTTCACGAACTTTGTGTGGCTCCAGCCCTTCTTCTAAGAGTTCCGGAAAAGTGAGACGGTCACGGGCTGTTGGAAATATGGCCGATAGTGCGGCCTCGCCAGCCGCCAGATGATCTGGATGGCTAACGTAATATCCACGTTCAACATCCCTGGCCGGGCTTCCCGTGATTACCACATCGGGTTTGTAGCGGCGAATCTCTCTTGCTATGTCTTTCCGTAATTCCAGTGTCGGCTCTAGATAGGCGTCCGGGTAACCCAAGAAAACCACATCCTGCAGTCCCAAGACTTTGCCGGCATCCCTCTGCTCTCTCTCTCGTATCTTGATCAGCTGTTCGCTAGTCATCTCTGGATCGGAACTGCCCTTGCTACCGTCGGTGCAAAGCACATAAACCACGTCCCAGCCTTCCGCACACCACTTAGCCACAGTCCCTGAACAGGTCCACTCAGCATCGTCAGGGTGGGCCATAATCACCATTCCTCTACGAAACGGCTCTTCATTTTCCGCCATGGAATATTCCTCCCAATTTGTCGGCCTAAGTCTTGCTCATCAGCTAAATTCAGGCTCGAAAATCAGTGTATCATAGCTAAATGTAAACCCAGGATCTCACTCAGAGGAGCCTTCATGCCCACACTCTGGGCCCATACAGTAGAATTCGCCAACATATTGGTGGGCGACGACCTACCGATTCTGGTGAAATTCGACTTCCGACCGCCCGCTCAAGGCGGGGTTGAGCCACCTGCCGAAGAGCCGGTGGATGCTGACAGGTTAACCGCCTACGTCAAAGAACTGCTCTTCAAATCCTTTCCAACGGACATCGTGGACAGTGACGACACGGCTATAGAAACAGAAAGCTTGATCAAGTTCCTTCCCGGCGACACGGTCAGCATATGCGGTAAGGTGGCTAAGAAGTCAGAGGAAGGCGATAAGCAAATGGTGGAGTGCCAGGTGGTTATAGAGTCTCAAGATGGTGTCACCCTGGCCAACGCCAGGGCGATGGTCAGCTTCTAGTGCGAGGGTTTCTGCGGCGTCTTCTGGCGGATGGACGTGGAGGGACTCTCTCTTCCAACTCTCCCGTTTCCCGTTCGGCCGGTTCATCATCGTCAGCCATCCGTTGACGGTACACAGTCCACTGTACCTGAGTTACCAAAGTTAACAGCAACCCTGGTACGTAAAACGTGAAAATCGGCTGATAGATGCCGTCGCTCAGCCACCTAACAGCCATGACTCCGCCCACGATCAAAAATGCCCAGGCCACTCCTCCAAACATCACGTTGGTGTTCCAAGGAGACCTAATGGCCAGCAGCGACCCGGACGGCCACAAGATGAACATCGGAATCATGAACTCAGGCCGGTAATACCAGGGCTTGGGAAAAGATGGGCCCTGCTCTTCTTTTTGCATCAATTGATTGAGACCAGGCGTACTTGGATTTCAGCCCCATTTTAGCACCTGTATTTTCCCCGCGAAACACCGCTTTTCATCGTTGGCTCCGTCTCTATTGACACCTATCTGGCCCTTCACGATAATGACCACTCCAGGCTGAGCTGTTGAGAACTGCAGATTTCGGATGCCAACTGTCGCCGTTCATGTCCACAGCACAGACGTTCATTCCCTCAACCAGAGAGCATTCGGCTTTAAGGCCGGCGAGACTACTACTTTCAGAACCACCAAATGGCACAAACCTTATAGCTCAAAAGTTGAACGTGGGTTGAACACGGGAGCCGGCATATAGGATGGCGTCTCGGTCAGCACCGCGAAACATATATACAGGTATACAGGAGACGACACAGATGGCCCAGAAGATCTCCTCCCAAGGCCTAAACGACCTACTACAAGGGAAGTCTCCCTTCGCGTTGATTGACGTCCGGGAGTCCGGCGAATACAACGCCACCCACATACCCGGTGCAGCCCTCATTCCCCGCCGTAGGATCGAGTACATAATCGAAAGCTCAGTGCCGTTCAAAGGAACTCGAATAGTCGTCTGCTGTGACGACGGGCGCCGCTCTCAGTTAGCCTCGGCAACCCTGGACAAATTAGGGTACACCGATGTCCATTATCTTGAAGGTGGTACCAATCGCTGGTCCAGTAACGACCTACCAACAGAGTGGGGTGTGAATGTCCCCAGCAAGGACTTCGGCGAGATGCAAGAAGTTGTCCACCACGTCCCCGAGATTACCGCCGACGACCTCCATCAGAAGATTGAGAATGGAGAGAAACTGATCATCTTAGACACCCGCACACCGGAGGAATACCACAACTTCTGCATCCCCGGCGGACGCAGCATGCCAGGGGGTGAGTTGGCCTTACGCATTACCGACATTAAAAAAGAACTAGACCCTGACACCACCTTAGTGATTAACTGCGCAGGCCGGACCCGCAGCATCATGGGTACACGCGTATTGCAGCGAATGGGAGTGGAGGCAGTGGGTCTCAAGAACGGTACTTCAGGCTGGCTGTTGGCCGGTTACAACCTGGAATACGGCGGAGACCGATTGACTCTTCCCGACGTTTCCAAAGAGAGCCGCGCCGCTGCTGAAGAATACGCCGCCAAACTGGCAAGTGAGGACGGCGTCGGCTACCTGGACATCCCTGCCCTTCGGCAAGCCGTAGCCAAACAAACCCAAGAATCAGTGTACCTAATAGACGTCCGAACCGAGGGCGAATTCAAAGCGGGACACATCCCCGGCTTCCGCTGGTTTCCTGGCGGACAGGCCGTCCAACGCTCAGATGACGTGGCCGTGGTCAAAAACGCCACCTACATTTTCTGCTGCGACGGCAAAGCTAGGGCCACTATCACGGGATCCATATACCGCCAACTCGGCCACGAGAACGTCTTCGCTGTCGATGGCGGAACGCTAGCCTGGCAAGCTGCCGGGCAGCGTCTGGAGACCGGGTTCACGACCAGCAGTCCCGCTGGTATGAAAGAGGCCGAAGCATTAGTGAAAAAGGTTTCCGCTGAAGACCTAAGTCATAACCAAGCTGACCTGGTACTCTACGTAGACACCAGCGAAGACTTTTCTCAGGGCCACACTCCAGGCGCCAAGTGGATTACTCGCAGTTGGCTGGAGATCGAGATCGCGGACATAGCTCCATCCAAGAGCGCATCAATCGCGGTAACCTGCCGTGACGGACGTAGTTCAACCCTGGCTGCTGCCACACTTCAAGGCCTGGGTTACACGAATATCACCACCCTGGACGGCGGTATGACTGCTTGGAAGCAAGCTGGGTTGCCCGTTGAAGAGGGCCTTACCGGCATCGTGCGCCCGCCCTCTGATATCAATTATTTGGGCGTGTCCCGCAGCTACGGCGAAATGATGAATTACCTGAGGTGGGAGACCGCCCTGGGAGAGAAATACGCCGCCGACTAGACCAGCACAGACCACATGAGACTGAAATCAATCTCTATGATAAATACTGAGGAGGGACTTGATGGCCACGCGACAAGATAATGTGATTCCTGATTTTCTGAGGATGGACGAGGCGATCGGTTCAGACCCCGCCAACGCCCACAAGAGCGGTAACTGGCACGGCTGGCCCACGAAAGACCTGAACCCCGTCACTCTCATGGACGACGAGGGCCGGACAGTCCGTATTCGCACTCCTGTGATGGAGCTTGAAGGCCTGATCACTCCCACCGATCTGCACTACACCGTGCAACACTTCGCCGTTCCCCCGGTTGTGCCGACAGACCAGTGGGAGCTGAAAATCCACGGTCAGGTAAAGAATGAACTGACTCTGAATTTCGATCAACTCCGGCGTTTCCCTGGACGCAGCGTACGCACCGTCATGGAATGCTCGGGGAGCGACGCCACTTTCTTCGAATACTTCAAAGACGAAGGCCCTAAGCCTTCCCGAACCCAAGAGTGCATGATTCTTAGCACCGGCGAATGGACCGGCGTCCCTCTAGCCGCTGTGCTGAACGCCGCCGGTCTTAGTGACAAGTCCCTTTACGTCAGGGCCGTTGGAAACGACGAAGGAGTGCCCGCAACAGCCGCTGAAGGCACCAAGCCTTTCTACTATGACAAAGGTTTGCCCATACAGAAAGCGCTCCATCCCGACACTATCCTGGCCTACGCGCAGAACGGAGCGTTGCTGGAACACCTCCACGGCGCACCTGTCCGGCTCCTAGTGCCCGGTTGGTCAGGAAACTGGTCGGTGAAGTGGCTGACAGATCTTGAGATCCTTGACCACATGCCCGACTGCTGGTACCACTACGAGTTCTACTATTATGGCGACTCAGCTGACGACCCCAATAAGGAACTCATCACAACCCTCGGCGTGAAGTCCATCGTGACCCAGCCCAATGATGACACTGAAGAAATGAGCAAGGGCGTCCACATGGTCCGTGGTTACGCCTGGAGCGGGGCTGGGGCGATATCTGAAGTTGATGTCAGCGTCGACGGCGGAGAGACCTGGCATGCCGCCCACATCGAAGAACCGCGCGACCGATTCATGTGGGTTCGCTGGTCCTACCGCTGGGAAGCTGGCAAAGCGGGCGACTACACTATAATGTCTCGCGCCACTGACGAGATAGGCAGAGTCCAGTCTCGCGAACCCCGCTACAACAACATGCGCAAGAACTTCAGCGCCATAGTTGGATATCCGGTCAAAGTTAAATAGCAGGTTCTGATGCTCAGGAGTTAGACCAAATGCCCATAATCGACCACACAGACGTCCGTCTCTCACCAACAACTGAGAGGGTTCGGGAGCGGTACCTAGTATCTAAAGAGCTAGGTGCGTTATCATTAACCGTGAAAGAGGTTGAGATTTCCCCAGGGTGGGAAGGACGCATGCACACCCACCCGATAGATGTCTCAATCCAGGTGTTGTCCGGCGCCATCCAAATCATTCTTGGTGACGAAGTCCGGACGGTACGGGCGGGAACAACTCTGCTGGCCCCGCCTGGAGTACCCCACAAGATGATTCACCATCTTTGGACACCGGCATTATTGCTGATTACATATCCGTCGTCGGAACTAGAGACCGACCACCTGGAATAAGCAACACAGCTTCTTGAGGAGGAGCCCTTATGGCCTTGCCACAGATTGGTACGAAAGCGGAACCGCAGATCATCCCCACCAATGCGGGCCTACGGACCTGGGCCGTACCGCCAGAGGGATTACAGAACAACATCGTTCCCAACGACCTGTTTTACATCCGCAATCACTGGAAAGATAGCCCTGAGATCGACATCAACACGTTCACATTGAAGATTGACGGTGAAGTTGAACGGGAGATTACACTGTCTTTCGAAGACCTCAAGAAACTACCTCAAAAGCGCTTCCAGGTTGCCTTCGAGTGTTGCGGCAATAGCCCGGTGCCTGAGTACTACACCAAGGCCTTGCGCATTAGCTCGGTCATGGAACAGATCAAGGGCCACGGCATCATGGGCAATGCCGAATGGGCGGGAGTCTCCCTCAAAGATGTGCTGGAACTGGCTGGAGTCAAAGACTCAGCCGTCGAAGTCATGTTTGAAGGCGCTGACCACGGTGCTGACGAAGTGGTAGGCGACCCTTCCGAAGTTACTTACGAGCGTAGTCTGCCCGTGAAGAAAGCCCTTCACGAAGACACCATCTTGGCCTACGAGATGAACGGAGAGCCTCTGCCCAAGGACCACGGTTACCCGCTGCGTCTCTTAGTATCTGGCTGGTACGGGATGAACTCAGTCAAGTGGCTTGTGGGCATCCACGTGCTGGATCACAAGTTCGAAGGGTTCTACATGACCCAACGTTACATGACCATGAACGAACCAGGCAGCCCGGAGCCATATCGGTACTATAGCAAGCTTCAGGTCAAGTCCATCATAACCAACCCTGTCCCGGGTGAGATTGTGCCTCTAAGCGGGTACAACCTAGCGGGCGCCGCCTGGTCCGGCGAGGAAGACATCGAAGAAGTAGAGATAAGCACTGACGGCGGCGAGACCTGGGACCCGGTGGAGAAACTCCACGACCGTGAGGCTTACTCTTGGTACCGTTGGGAGCACACCTGGAAACCCAAGGCGGCAGGCAAATACACTATCATGTGCCGCGCCACCAACGTGGAAGGCGTCACCCAGCCCTTAGAATTCCCGAATCCTTGGGACGGTCGGGGCTACGGGAACAACATGGTTTTCCCATACGAGGTAGAAGTCCGATAGCAAACCTAACGGTGTTTCCTTGGAAGAATCGTTAAACGAACAAAGATACAAGTTTGAGCACATCTAACCGCGTCCCGGTACCACTCGCATTCTCATTGGTGCTGGCGATTGTCCTGGCCCTGATCATATTCTTCGGGGCTTGGGCTGCGTCGGCCGATGTGGGCGGCCAACGCACCTTGGCCTTCGGTCTACCCGGCACCACTACCACATCAAGTGGCTCCACTGTTAACGATCAGAGCTCAAGGCCGTTCCAAGTAGCCCGACTGAACGATCAAGGCACAGCAGGGGACACTTGGTGGGGTGGTGCGTTCTTGAAGGCTTGCCCCCTCCACTGAAAAAAGGCCAGCTAGATCCAAAGCGATTAATCGAAAGGACATAGGGAGGCTGTTCGGGCCTCCCTTAAGATAACCAATACCATGGCAGTCCCCACTACCCCGACTCACGCAACCACTCGCCCTCCCAAAGGGATCCACCAGGCCTGGATCATACTCGCGATTATAGCCATGGCCCAAATAGTGGGCCAATCCATCAGCATGGCGGCCGGAATCATGGTCGCGCCGTTGAACGACCCCGAAGGTGGCTTTGGCTGGAACATGGGGCTGATCGGCGCTGCCTTGGCCACCTACTACCTTTTCGGCGCCTTGGTAGCCCCGATTACCGGTATGCTTGGCGACCGCTACGGTGCTCGCCCTGCCATGTTCGCCTGCGGAGTGCTATACGCCGTCAGCATGGCCCTTATCGGCTCCGTCAGCCACCTTTGGCAGTTCTTCATCTATTTTGGGGTACTGTTGTCTGTCACCCAATCACTGGCTATGGTACCCATACTAGCTTCGGTCAACGGCTGGTTCAAACAGCGCCTTGGTCTGGCCACCGGGCTTCTCTGGGCCTCAGGTGGTGTTGGTGCGGCGATGGTTGCGCCGGGCATAGCGAGCCTACTGGACGCCTTCGGCTGGCAGACCACCTTCACAGCCATCGGAATCGCGGGCGGCGGAATTCTTATGTTATTAACGGTGTTCTTCCGTTCCAAACCATCGGATATGAACGCCACTGCCTTTGGCTCCCGAGCAGATGACCCACCAGAGGTATTCCAGAGCAAAGAGATCGAGCAGCTAAGATTGAAGGTCTTCAACAAGGCCATGCGCCGCACCCGGGCATTCTGGAACCTGCCCACCATCCACGGCCTCGGCTGTGCCGGACACGGCATAGTCTTGATTTACTCTATCCCCTTGGCGATCGAGCAAGGGGTCAGCTTATCGGCGGCGTCATTCATCCTGGCGCTGATATCCATCTTCAGCATACTCGGCCGTTTCGTGGCTCCTATCCTGGCTGAACGTATGGGCGCCAAACCCGTAATGATGTCGGCATTGTTCGTCCAGGGCATCACGGTGTTGGTGCTATTCTGGGCCCAGGATGCCTACGCGTTCTACCTGTTCGCAATCTTGTTCGGTCTGGGATTCGGCGGCGAGATGTCGGCTTACCTGGTGGTCAACCGTCAATACTTCGGTACAGGACCACTGGCAACCCTCTACGGGTTCGAGATGATGGGCGCGCTCGCCGGCCACGCCATTGCCACTATATTAGGAGGACTAGCCATCTACGCCACCGGCTCGTTCAGCCCTGCATTGGTAATGTCCATGCTTTTTAGCTTCGCTGGAGTGCTGGTGATCTACAGTATGGAGTCCGGGGCCCGGATTTTGATACCTGACTGGGAAGACGCCCTCCCGGCGGAGGCAAGGTCTACACCAGACATTTCAAATCGAGCGGTTAGAGCTGCTCTCATCGAACAGCTAGATTCAGATTAGTAACCACATCGAGTCTAAAGGAAGTGAGTGGCATGGCTGAACTTATCGACTTGACCCTTACTTTAGGTAGCGACCGAATCAGTCTGGTTCCCGGTCTCGTCGGGGTAGAGACCGAGCCGATCCAGACTCACGCCACTCATGCCAGATCCAATCAAAAACTGTGCCTCGCGACCCATATCGGCACCCACGTAGACGCCCCATTCCATTTCGTAGACGGGGCAACCACGGTCGAGAACATGCCGTTAGATAAGTACGCCGGCCCGGCGATTTTGCTGGACCTCCGCGGCGCAGCAAAGGGACAATCGCCCTTATTGGTCACAGAACTAGCCAGCGCTGGAGCTAGTCCCGAAACAGTCGAAGGCAACATTGTCATATTATTCACCGGTTGGGCCGAAGCCGAATCCGGCGGCCCACGGTTCTACGGACACGGCCCATACCTCAGCACAGAAGGTGCCGCCTACTTGGCAGAGTGCGGGGCGAACGCCGTTGCGGTTGACTTCCCCATCGATAAACACCCCGATACCCCGCTGTCCACCATCAACGACTTCCCAGTGCACCGGCTGCTTCTGGGCCAGAACATACCTCTGATTGAGAACCTCATCAACCTGGACAAGCTGGTAGGCAAAGACTTTGAGCTCTGGGCCCTGCCATTGAAACTTCAAGGGGGCGATGGCGCTGCGACCAGAGCCGTAGCCCGCATCCTCTAATCAGCGGCGTGGACTACCCGCACATATTGCTGGCCTCCGGAAACGGCGAGAAACTAGGCGCGTTCCGGACTGTTCTCGACGGCCTCCCCTTCAACCTGATCACGCCTGCAGAGCTTGGAGTAGCCGCCTCCACCCAAGAGTGTGGCGATACCCATGAAGCCATAGCCCTAGAAAAAGCAGTGGAGTGGTCCAAAGCCGGTTCCATGCTGGCCATCGCCTCTGACGGAGGGCTCGTCATACCAGCCCTTGGCCATTCTTGGGAGAGCCGCCACACCCGGAGATCCGCTGGAACGGATGCAGACGATGCCCGACGGGTTGACCGGCTGCTGGAACTGATGGATCCTTACAGAGGATCAGATAGAGCAGCATCATGGGCAGAGGCATTGGCCATCGCCTACAAAGGCCGGGCTTTGGTCTCCTGGCAAATTCTGGGCGCTACTGGAGAAATCGCTCAGGTCCGGCAACCCGGACCGGTCTCAGAATTCTGGGCCTTTACGGTCTGGTACTTTCCCAGCTACGGAAAGTCCTACAACGACTTGACACCCCAAGAACTATTATCTCTGAACGACCATTGGACCCGTCTGGGTCAACTGGTCCGCCGCTTCTTCCGGTCAATCTACGTTTCGCCTCTGGATTAAATCCAGTGGTGCGATCATATCCTTTGGGATACAATTAGTTCCCGTGCCTGAAACGGCTTCAAAGGCTATCTCCTCATAGACGGTGACTCCCTTGACGACGCATGAAACTGCCATCGAATACAGGTCCCCAGAGTCCATAGAGGATGTGCAGAACCTCCTTCGCAATCAGGTCTATGTCTCAGACCGAGCCTTGGCTGTCCCCATATTCCTGGCCATGAAACTTCAACGTCCTCTGTTTCTGGAAGGGGAAGCCGGGGTCGGCAAGACTGAGATTGCCAGGGCTCTTGCCAGTGGTCTGGGCACCAACCTGATCCGCCTCCAATGCTACGAAGGGCTAGACATAAACCAGGCCGTTTACGAATGGAACCACACCCGGCAGATTCTGGAGATTCGTCTGATGGAGGCTGCAGGGGGAGTTGACCGAGAAGCCGCAAACGCCGACCTGTTCAGCGAGAGATTCCTGGTAAAGCGCCCTTTGCTTCAGGCCATCGACGAAGCCCAAGAAAAGCCTCCGGTGCTACTGATCGACGAGCTCGACCGCTCCGACGAAGAGTTCGAGGGATTCCTCTTAGAGCTTCTGGCCGATTACCAGATCACAATCCCGGAATTGGGCACATACAAAGCAGCGCACCCGCCCATCGTCATCATCACATCCAACCGGACACGTGAGATTCACGATGCGCTAAAACGACGCTGCCTGTACTACTGGGTGGACTACCCTGATTATCAAAAAGAGCTTCAAATCATCACCGCTAGAATCCCCGACGCACCACGCAAGTTGGCAGAACAAGTCACGGCGTTCATTCAAGAGATGCGGGAGACCGAGCTCTTCAAGATTCCCGGCGTGTCGGAGACCCTGGACTGGTTATCTGCTCTATTGGCACTGAACCAGACCGAACTAAACCCCGACGTGATCGACGACACACTAGGAATGATGCTCAAGTACCAAGACGACATCGAGTCAGTAAAAGGCGAGCCTGTGCGGGCGATGTTAGAACGGTCCCAGAACCGTGGACCGCGGCGCGGCGGCCGCCGCCGAGCGTAGCATGACAACCGGCCCCATACCCATTATCCCCAACGACGCTGGCGCGGACGGTCACATCTTACACAGCTTGACCCTGTTCGGGGAGATGTTGCGTAGGGTGGGGCTGGAAATCGGCTCAGGGAACATGCTGGACCTGGTGCGCGCCACCAACTATGTGTCCATCGGTAAACGAGGCGAATTCTACCAAGCCGCCCGCAGTATTCTCGTACACCGAAACCAGGATCTACCTATCTTCGATGAGGCTTTCCAAATCTTCTGGCGCAAGCCTTCCGACCGCACCACCACCATGGACCTACGCTCCCTTGGAGAGCAGAAGCGCTTTCGGAAGCCCCAGGTCAGCGTCGGCCGCGACGATGAGCCAGAGAATTTGGGAACCATACAAAGTGATCCTGACGATGACTCGTTCCAGAACGTCGACCTCAACCGGACCTATAGCGCGGTTGAGGTCTTCAGAGAAAAGGACTTCTCCGAGTTCACATCCCTCGAGATGGCCGACGCTCGCCACATGATGGCCAGCCTAACATGGGACCTGGGACAACGCCGCACCCGCCGATTAACACCTGGCCGATCCGGCCCGTTGGACATGCGTCACACCATGCGCCGGAGTCTGCAATACGGGGGAGAGTTTTTGGATCTCTCTCACCGCGCTCCCAAGCAAAAACCCCGGTCCCTGGTGCTAATCTGCGACGTCAGCGGGTCCATGGAACGTTACACCCGCATACTCCTGCAGTTCATCCATACGATCGCAGGGGGGCTAGGCACAGGTGGAATCGGCCAGACAGAAGCCTTCTTATTTGCCACACGCTTGACCCGCATCACCAGAAACCTGAAATACAGAAGTATCGACCAGGCCATCGACGAGGTGTCCAAAGCGGTGCCCGACTGGGCTGGTGGTACACGTATAGGCGATGCAGTGAAAACCTTCAACTATCAGTGGTTGCGCCGGGTACTCAAGGGACAGGCCGTGGTGCTGATAATCTCCGACGGGTGGGACCGAGGCGACCCCGAATTGCTAGCCAAGGAAACCTCACGTCTGCAGCGCAGCTGTCACCGGCTCGTCTGGCTGAACCCGTTATTGGGCTCGCCAAGTTACCAGCCGTTAACCCAAGGGATGAAGGCTGCTTTGCCTTACGTCGACGATTTTCTGCCGGTGCACAACCTGAACAGTCTGGAATCTCTGGCCCAACACCTAAGCAGCTTAGGTCCAAACCGTTCTCTAGTACAAGCTTACCGCACAGCCACTGCCGAAGAATCAGACCCAGAGCCCGCCTCCAGAGATCGCCCCATCGACCGGCTTAATCTGCCCACATTCCAACACCCCCAGTGGGGCAAACGTCCCTAACCTATGCGCCGAACAAACGCGGATTGAGGGCACGAAGTAGCAATATCAGTCCAAAAGACATCCCGGCCAACAATCCGCCGGCTATAGCATCCAGGATGAAATGGTTGCCGGTAAGCGTGATAGCGAAGAATGTCAGCACCGGATACAACAGACCCGTCATCCGGTAACGGCCGGGGAATGACCTCCAAAACAAGACTCCTAGAATTACCGTCCAACTGAAGTGAAGGCTGGGCATGGCGGCGGAGATATTGTAATAAGACGCCATACCCTCGCTGCCGTAGAACCTGGGGCCAAACTCTTGAATCGAGTCGGACAGCTCAATACCGGGGATAGAGAATGGCGAGGCCACCGGAAAAATCATGAATGTGATCACTGCCACGGTGAGGTTAACAAACACAACTGTACGATAAAAGTTGTAATCTCGCCGGTTCTTTAAAAACAATATGAAAGCCGTCAGGAGAATCACTGGCCAATAAGTGACGATGTACACCCAGTTCATCGTTACCACCAACGGTCTTACATTCTCCAACGCCCAGGACTGCCACCCAGGCTCCCAGAGAAACCCCAAGTCCCGCTGCAACAACATCACCTTCTCGCCATTGGTCAGGCCCTCAGCCCATGTGTCCGAATGGACCAGGCCTCGGGTGACTAGATAGAAGATATACGCTCCTAAATAAAGGGCGATTTCATTGAGCGCGGCGCGGTGTTTCCACATGGCGGAGTACAAATTCGTTAATAGACGCCCGGATGGGTTTGGTGCCTCTTTGTGTCGACTGGTTGCGATGAGACCAACTAAATCATCCGTCAATAAAATGTCAGATAGCCTTGCCGTTACTCTAGCGCCCGAGCAACGGCAAATTGACGCGGTCGAGACTGGCAGAGTATCCTTATTCCACTCCCATCTGCCACTTTCAAAGCTCTAACAAGTTCAGCCGATTCGCGCCAAATCAGGAACCCTCATTGAATAACGAAAACCAAGTTTTATCGCCGGAGCAACGGTCATTATTAACGGCAGTCCTAAACCGGATTATACCCTCAAATGACCAAATGCCAGGCGCAGGCGATTTGGGAATCGGGGCTTTCATCGAAAATGTGGTCGCCGGTAGTCCCGGCCTAACCCGTCTGTTTAATGATGGCCTGACCGAGATTGCCATCGCAGCGGGACAGAACCCAACCCAGGCTTTCGAGAGTTTATCTAACGCATCCAAAGACGAACTTTTAAGGACAGTGGAAACGGGCCTGCCTGTATTCTTCGACCAACTGGTCCTCCAAACCTACAATGGTTATTACACCAATCCAGAAGTTTTCAAGGCCATCGACTATGAGTTGCCGAAAACTCCTGCGCCAGGGGCACGCCCCGGACTGCTAGACGAGTCACTGCTGGACCAACAGCGCCAACGAGAACCGTTCTGGAAGAGGGTTTAACTGGCCCTAGTAGGTCCATTGTCCGTCCCATCTAGGTTTTTAGTGGGAGAGGGTCATGCCAAGAGAGGATTTCGACCTAAAACTGAATCAGCTGCAAGGAGAGGTTGAGACTCTTGCCCAAATCGTGGGGAAGTCTATCAACCGGGCCGTCGATGCGTTGAAACGGAGGGATCTTACCGCTTCCCAGGAAGTGGTAGACGACGACGACTACATCGACCACAAACGCTTCGAGATCGAAGAACGTTGCGCGGACATGATTGCGACTCAACAACCGATGGCCGGCGACCTCCGCGCCATCATCGCCCTGCTACATATAGTGGTAGAACTAGAGCGGATGGGCGATTATGCAGAAGGGATTGCCAAAATCAGCCTTTCTATGGGAGATGCACCGCCACTAAAGCCGCTGATTGACATCCCCCGTATGGCCGAGAAGGCCACCAATATGCTGAACGACAGCATAGACTCCTTACTGAACCGGGATATGGTGAAAGCCAACGCGGTCTGTCAAGCAGATGATGAGGTAGATGAGCTCTACGACCAGGTATACCGGGAATTGTTATTGTTCATGATTCAGGATCCGGATACCATCCAGCGTGCAACCTATCTATTATGGGTCGCTCATGATTTGGAGCGCATCGCTGACCGCGCCACTAACATCGCCGAGCGGGTAATCTTCTTAATCACAGGGAAATTGGTCGAAATCAACGTCTCCCGGTACTAGTGTCTGACTGGTAGTACCCGGATCCGGAATCAAGCTCATGTTTCGCTAGTGGTGAACCACGACTGCGGTACGCTGAGATAAAATCTGTCGAACCACTGGTCACAAAAGTCCTGTCTACCCACAGTAAATGCATGACCTACGCCGCCCTTGGACCGGGCCCAAGACAAGTGATTGGCATTTCCCGTGCAGCTAGCCCTAGGCAGCAAAAGCGAACTGCAGCTGGCCTCTAGGCTCCATATTTTCCTTGACCTTTGCTCGGTCTGGCAAACCCCATTGCCGGCGTACTCGATTCACCGTATCCAAAACAATCTTGGTGTACTGCTCAGGCGCATAGGCTTTGTTTGCGTATAGCCGGTTGTAACCTGAGTTAAGGTGTGGAAAAGCTTCCTTCAAAAAGGGCATGAACCATTCTTTTGAACCTGGTTTGAGGTAGAGCACGTTAGCACTCAAGTACTCGGCATTATGACGGGAGGCGGCTGCCACAACCTCTTGGATATTCGCTTCGTCATCAGATATCCCTGGCAGCAAAGGCGCCATCATCACTCCCGCGGAAACACCGCTCTCCACGAGATACTGCATGGCTTCTAGTCTGGCTAATGGATTCGGGGTTCCCGGTTCCATCATCTTCCAGACCTTCTCATTGATAGTCCCGACGCTGAAGTTAACATGGACATCAGCGACCTGGCTAAGTTCTGCCAGTACATCGACATCTCGTCGCACCAATACACCCTTGGTGGTTATGGACACCGGATTCTGGAAATCTCTAAGGACGCGGAGGATGCGGCGAGTAATCTCATACTCGGCCTCGGCCGGCTCATAAGGATCAGAGGCGGTGCCTATGGCAATGGGATCTCCGCGCCAAGACTGGCGTTTCAGCTCTTGACGGAGAACTTCGGCGGCGTTGACTTTGACGAAGACGCGCGTCTCGAAATCTCGACCTGCATCCTGGCCAAGAAACTCGTGGGTAGGCCTTGCGTAACAGTATGTGCAGGCATGGCGGCAGCCCCGGTAGGGGTTCAATGTCCACCGGAACGGAAACCGAGGGACATCAATCTTATTGAGTAAGGTCTTACAGTGAATTTCCTGAACGTCGGCTCCAGCCATCTGGCCTCCCTAATGACACAGCGAAGAAACACAATTAAATTAGAACATTAATTCTAATTATAAGTTCAGGGTGTGCTTAAGGCAAGCAGTGACCGTCACACCGGCAAAGTCGAACTACCGCTTGTATGTCGCAGCATCACCGGAGCGATCACAGTTCAGTTTGCGGCTGAGGTGCAGACCCTCCAGGATAAACTCAACCGCTGCAGCGATCGCTTCAGGGCGACCATCGTCCGTCAGCTTCTTGACCGCTTGGGCCAGGCCATCAATATTGTTAACCAGTCCCGGGTAGTCGGCAGCTGGTTTTTCGCTACCGGTCTCAGCCTGGTTACCCAGGTCAAAAGATGTGACCACCGCATCCAGTTCATCGACTTCGAAGTAACCGCCAAAGGTTCGCAGCACCGCACGACGCGTCAAGTCTTCGGTCAGCCGGGACTCACGGCCTTCTTCAAAGGTCTCCAATTCAATCTTGCCGGCGAAAGAAGCAACTATATAAGCAAGATCGCTGACCCTTGGGCAGGCCCACTCCTCATCGTTCCGAATGGCGCGGCGGACGGCGTTGCCCAACATGGTTTCGTAGTTGGAGATAGAAACGCGGACGCTTACCCCAGAGCGCTGGTTGATATCACTACTGAGCCTGGCCTGGGTGGTGATCTCCGCCAGTACCTCTTTCATATAATCTGGTATCAGTAGCTTGTCCTCTTCTGGGAACCTGGTCCGCTCCTGGTCCATAATTACGATCTCGTCTCTGGCATCCAGCGGGTAATGAGTGTGAATCTGAGAACCATAGCGGTCTTTGAGAGGGGTCACGATTCGCCCGCGGTTGGTATAGTCCTCGGGGTTAGCTGTCGACACTACGAATACGTCTAGGGGTAGTCGCACCCGGTAACCCTTGATCTGGACGTCTCGTTCTTCCATCAGGTTGAACAAGCCAACCTGGATACGCTCGGCAAGATCGGGAAGCTCATTGATGCAGAAGATGCCCCGGTTGGTGCGGGGCACCAACCCGTAGTGAATCACCAATTCGTCGGACAGGTAATGCCCTTCGGCGACCTTGATGGGATCGATTTCTCCGATAAGATCGGCAATCGATATGTCCGGTGTAGCCAGCTTTTCTGAGTAGCGTTCGTCCCTAGAAATCCACTCCAACGGCGTCTTGTCTCCCAATTCCGACACCTTGTAGCGACAGACCTGACAGATTGGCTCGTACGGGTTGTCGTTGATTTCGCATTCGGCAATCTTGGGAATGACATCGTCCAGAAGGTTGGTCAGACTTCGGATGATACGAGACTTAGCCTGTCCACGCTCGCCCAGCAGGATGATGTCTTGCCCCGCCAGTATGGCGTTTTCCAACTGAGGTATGACCGTCTGTTCGAAACCGATGATGCCGGGGAATACTACCTCCTCGGCCCGAATCTTGGCGATTAGGTTCTTTCTTAGCTCTTCACGGACAGGGAGAACTTCGTAGTTGGTCTTGCGGAGTGCTCCGACGGTCTGGGGACGCTTTGCCCTTGGCATTCTCACCCCTCCAACATCAACGATGGCTTTATCTTTCAGAACAAACAGCCTTCGTTTTCATGATAGTGTTATGGAAACCAGTCAGTTTCAAGTTACCACACCTTGGCCTATAATTTAACGAGACAGAATACTCGCTTAGAGTGTGACCATGTTCCACAGATTGGCATTTCCCTTAATATTTTTCTTGGCTCCCCGCCTGCTCCCTAAAGTGATTCCCTTCGCGCGCCTGGTGTGGCGACTGACGTTCGACAAACGGGTGTCCATCTTTCTGCGGGCACTGATCCCACTGTCCGTGATTTATGTAATCTCCCCCATCGACTTGATAAAAGATCGGCTGCCATACGGAATAGGGCGATTTGATGACCTCATCATCCTGGGCCTGGCGATCCTGTTTCTGACCAAACTAGCGCCACCCCATATCGTGGACGAGCACATGGGCCGAGCACCGGAATCCAACCGTCCTGAAGACAAAAACCCCGATAAAGTCGTTGACGGCTCAAGCAGGCTGATTGACGACGAGTAACGCCCGCCAAGTCGTACCCGCTACCGGAATGGGACTCTACGTCCACGTCCCCTTCTGCAAGACTAAATGCCCTTACTGCGACTTCAACACTTACCAAGGTGTCGAGCACCTGATTGAGCCCTTTCTTCCCGCGCTGACCACCGAGATCCAATGTTGGGGCGAGACTCTGGCCCATCCTGCAGTCAAGTCGATCTTCTTTGGCGGTGGTACTCCCTCATATCTGCCCCAGGGTTACATCGAACACATTCTCGCCTCGATCCAAGATACCTTTTGGTTGGAAAAGGAGGCAGAGATCACCATAGAAGCCAACCCAGGAGATCTAGACGAAGCTGCCTGCGCTGGAATCCTAGCTCAAGGCGTCAACCGACTTAGCATCGGCGTGCAGAGCCTAGACAACAACCTTCTGAACCTGCTGGGCCGACGGCATCAAGCATCTGAAGCCACCCAGGCCTTCAAGACTGCACGACAAGCCGGTTTCGAGAATGTAAACCTGGACTTGATGTATGGACTGCCCAACCAGTCTATGGACCAGTGGAGCCAAACTTTGGATTCCCTGATCGAACTGGCGCCGGAGCACATCTCACTGTATGCCCTGACCATCGAGGAAGGCACCCCCATGCACCGCTGGCTAGAACACGGACAAATACCTGAACCTGACCCTGACCTGGCCGCCGACATGTACCAGTACGCTCGCGAATCACTGGCCACTGCCGGCTACCACCACTACGAGATCTCCAATTGGTCGCTGCCAAGCCGTTCCTGCGAACACAACCTGGTCTACTGGGAGAACGGCCCATACCTTGGAGTGGGACCCGGCGCACACTCCCGCCTCGGCGATTACCGGTTCTGGACCATCCTCTCACCTCGGGAATACAACACCAAGGCCGCAAGTTGGTCAGAAATAAAGACTAAATCAGTATCCGAACTCGTGAACACCGTACTACAGGGTGTTCCCACCCTTGGTGGCTGGGAATATATCAGCCTAGAGACAGCCTGCTCCGAGACCATGTTCCTTGGCCTACGGCTGCTGGACGGACTAGATATATTCGAAGCGTCCGCTAAAACTGGACTAGACCTCGCCAAGAAGTTCGAAACTCCGATCCAGGAGTGCATCGACCTTGGACTTCTCGAGCGCGATGGCAATCGCGTTAAGCTCACCAACTCGTCCTACCTGATCGCCAACCAAGCGTTCACCCGGTTCTTGGAGTAGCAGTCATTGACCGCTATTCGATTTCGGGCCCTGGTGCTATCCTGTACCCATCCCTGTTAGAGGCGTTTCGCAATGTACGTAATAGGCACCGCCGGCCATGTGGATCACGGTAAATCCACTTTGGTCAAAGCGATGACCGACATTGACCCCGACCGTTTTCCGGAGGAGAAAGCCCGGGAGATGACCATTGACCTAGGCTTCGCCTGGATGACCTTGCCAAGCGGTCGGGATGTCAGCATCGTCGACGTGCCTGGCCATGAAAGGTTCATCAAGAACATGCTGGCTGGTGTCGGCGCCATCGACCTCGCCTTACTCGTCGTTGCAGCCGACGAAAGCGTCATGCCCCAGACCAGAGAGCATCTGGCCATCTTGGACATCCTCCAAATAACCCGAGGGCTGGTGGTGATCACCAAAACCGATCTCGTAGACGCCGAGCTGGTGGAGTTGGTCAAAGCTGAAGTGGAAGACACTCTGAAGGGCACCTCTTTCGAGGGCTGCCCAATGGTAGGCGTCTCCTCTTACACCGGCGAAGGCATGGACGAGATGAAAGCCAAAATCGACGACATCCTAAACGAAACAGACTCCCGAAAAGACCTGGGGCGTCCCCGCCTGCCCATAGACCGGTGCTTCACCATCTCTGGTTTCGGTACCGTGGTCACCGGTACTCTCATTGACGGCACTCTGACCGTAGGCCAAGAGATAGAGCTAGCCGGATCAGGACAACGGGCCCGGGTCAGGGGGCTCCAGAGCCATAAGACCAAGGTTGATGCTACCGATCCCGGCGTGAGATTGGCAGTCAATCTTTCCGGACTCTCCAAGCACGAAGTCGAACGCGGAGAGATTCTGACCATCCCGGGCTGGCTTAAGCCCACTCGCCGGGTGGACGCCCGCCTGCGCATGGTCAAGAACGCGCCCAATCCTCTGAAACACAACCAGGGGGTTACCTTCCACTTGTTCACAAGCGAGGCTTCGGCCCGTGTCCGCCTGCTTGATGCCGACGGGCTGGTCGCCGGACAAGAAGGGTGGGTCCAGATCCTCTTGGAAGAACCGCTGCCGGTAGTCAAAGGCGACTTCTTCGTGATTCGCTCGTCTGAGGATACCCTAGGAGGTGGACAGATCGTCGACCCTAACCCCAGGCGGCGTTACCGGCGGTTCGACGACGACGTGGTCGAACGTATGATGACCCTGGACCAAGGCACCGGAGAGGACATTATCCTCAGTGTCGCCGAACAATGGGGCCCCTGTAACCTGACCTCTCTATCTCAGCGTACGAACCTATCCCGGGAAGAAGTATTGGAGCGAGTCGCCGAGCTCGCCGAAGACGGCGACCTGATAAGCCTAGGCGATTTCAGCACCGATGCGGACGCCGTCGTATATTCAAGCCAAGGCTGGGCGATTCTCAAGAGTAAAGTCTCCTCGGCTCTGCAGCTTTACCACACCCAGTATCCTCTGCGCCAAGGCGTTCCCACACAAGAGATACGCAGCCGATTGGACATGTCACAGCCTGTCTACCAGAGGGCGCTTACCCGGCTAGTTGCTGAAGGAACGGTTGTTGATGAACGGCAATCGCTGCGCCTGCCCAACCACAGGATAACCTTGACTTCAAATATGGAAGAAGAAGCCTCGGCCTACTTGAATTCGCTACAGGAAGACCCCTATTCTCCTCCGAGCGAAAATAAGGTCAACGCCGAACTGCTCAGCGTCCTCATCGACCAGGGCAAGATCATCCGGGTCGGAGACGGAGTGATCTTCGATGCCGGTGCCTACCGCGAGATGACTGAGCGCATCGTCCAACACCTTAAGGACCAAGGCAATATCACTGTCGCCGAGGCCCGGACCATGTTCAATACCAGCCGCAAATACATCCTCCCGCTGTTGGAGCACATGGACCAGCAGCAGATTACGCGCAGAACTGGTGATGAACGCACACTTAGGTAAAAGGTGAAATATCTTGGGACTGGATATGGGACAGACGGTCCTCCAACTAGACCAACTTACCCAGTCGGTTCTGGGCGATAGTCAGGCCCGCGAAGAACGCCTTACGGCCCTGATAAACGCCGCCTCAAGAGTTGATCGAGAGACCGCAACGGAGAAGACCTGCGACACCAAGCAGCGCCCTTACCTGGCAGCCGAGGTCCTTGAATCCCTGTTGGGTGCCTACCCGCCAGCCGAACCTCCCAACGATTGGGCAGTGGCAGCGGTTGACGGCTCCCACATAGATGTGGACCGACACCTTCCCATTGCCTGCTATCTGCTTAACTTCGGCGGCTGCGTCCTAACCTACGGCAGCTGCCCCGACGCCACCATGTTCAGCCATCCTCACCTAGCCGTGAACCAAGAAGAACTCTATATCTCGAACCCTGTTAACCGAAACCAAGAAGAATCCATAAGCGGGGCAGTGCTTGGCTTGGTCCGTACCATCAAAGAATTGGACACACTGGCTGACACCGTGGAACAATGCCCGACCGACCTGCCTGTGTTAGGGTTAGTGGACGGCTCTCTAGTGATGTGGCCTTTGTCAGGCCAGGCCTATCCTCAATACGTGAAAGACGAAATCATCGGCGGCGGTTTGATTCCAGCGATGCGCCGACTGGAGAAGATGTCCGAAACACGACCGGTGGCTCTGGCTGCTTACGTCTCATATCCACGGAGCGCCGAAACCCTCAACGCCGTACGCTGCTCGCTCTGCCCCAATGACGTCAACACCTGCACACAGTCGTGCAACAACCGCCGCTCAGCCCAGCAACCCTGCAACAACGCAAACGATTTTCTGGACCGCGACCTGTTCGAGCGACTACTTGATCCTGGCTGGCGCTCTCCGATCTACAAGACCAACTCATCGGTATCCAGGGATTCTTACGACGAATCCAACAAAGTTTACTTCTTCTATGTGAACGCAGGAGAGGAGATCGGCCGAGTCGAGGTACCGCAATGGGTAGCCAAAAGCGAGACGCTGCTCTCTTTGACCCACAGCCTGGTCTGGGACCAATGCCGGCGCGGCCAGGGCTACCCCGTGGCAATCTCTGAGTCTCACGAACAGGCAGTGGTCAATACCGGCGACCGCCGTGTCTTCAGGCGAATGCTTATCGACTCGCTGGAACAGCAGGGCCTATCTGGCGCCACATCCCAAAAAGACCGATCCAAACGCTCGCCCTGGGTTTAGCCGAATCAACAAGTCCTCTTTCCGCCTTTCCTCAGCAGTATGGGAAGGCCAAGATTGAGGCCCCACCTCGCATCAACTGACCTTCAGGAGGAACGCCATGATAACTACAAGCCTATGTTCGCTTCTGGACATAGACTTTCCAATAATAAACGCGCCCATGACCGGGACTGCTACTTCCGAACTGGCCACCGCCGTCTCAAAGGCTGGCGCCTTCGGCATGATCGGCGCTACTCTGACCCCTGATCCTTCATGGCTCAAAGAGCAGATACAGGCCGTCAGAGAAAAGACTGACAAGCCTTTTGGTGTCGGGTTCATCTCCTCTGCTACAAGTATGGAGAGGAACATCGATGCTGCCTTGGAGGCCAAAGTAGACGCCATCAGCCATTCGTTCGCCGACCCAACACCATTCATAGAGCAGGCCAAAGGCAGCGGAGTCAAAGTCTTTGCGCAAGTTCAGACGATGGCCGACGCCAAGAAGGCTGTCATTGCCGGCGCAGACGTGATCGTTGCCCAGGGAAACGAGGCTGGCGGCCATACCAGCTACCTCGGAACTATGTCTTTTGTCCGCGCGGTGGTTAAGATTGCCGGGGACATCCCAGTTGTGGCTGCTGGTGGAATCGCAGATGGCCCTGGTCTGGCCAGTGCTCTGATGCTGGGAGCAGAGGGGGCTTGGATCGGCACACGGTTCGTGGCCAGCCTAGAATGGGCCGGTCCGGAGTGGCTTAAAGGCCAGGTGATATTGGCCGACGCTGACGATACGGTTCTAACCAAGGTCTACGACCTAGTCACAGACGCCCCGTTTCCAGTAGATACGGTCGGCGATCGGGTCATTAAAAACTCCTTCACCGACACCTGGCACGGAAGAGAGCAAGAGATGATGGCCCACCAGAACGAATTGAGAGAGGACGTCGCCTCGGCATCCGCCTCAGGCGACGCCACCACTGCTCCAATCCGAGCAGGCACGGCCTCCGGACTGATCAGTTCCATCGAGCCGGCGTCTTACATCCTCAGAGAGATCGTCTCTCGAGCAGAGGACATCCTCAAAAACCGTACTCAGAAACTGTTGAGCGGCTAGATTCATATCAATAGGAGTGAGTAATTTCCACCAAAAAAGAAACCCTGCCTCAAAATTGTCATTCGGAGGAGTGACTAGGCCGACGAATGATCGTAAATCCGATACTCTTACTGATATCTAAGTTCGATCCATTCTCCAGGTCGTTAGTCGGGTTTACCTGACCTTAAGTAATCGGCCAAGTCTTCAACCTGGTCAAACTCCCCTACGGTCTTAAGAAATTCCTCCAATGTCTGAACCTGGCCGCGAAGCTCTTCGAGCTGGTCCCCGATGGGGCTAACCGAGGCGGCACCGGTCGCATAGGATCCGTGAAAGGCGAAGAACGCCTGGTTGATCTTACGAATGAAAATTCCGTTGTGGGCTATGAATTGCCTCCGCTCTTCCATGTAGGACTCGGCCTCTTCAATCTTGCCCTGACCCAGCAGCGCTTCAGTGGTCAGTCTGGTTTCGCGCATCACCTCGTTAAAGTCGAATGCGCCCGGGCCCTCTAAATCTCGATAAAGCTCGCGAGTCACTATCTCTCCGGTCATCGCGGTGAACGCCCGGTCTCCGATGATCTCACCGCCGATGGAGGCTGCGGTCTCGTTCAGCGTCATCATGTCAGCATTGTCCCAAAAGTGTTGGCCAAGAGGCTGGAAGAAGAACCAATGGTGCAACCATTCGTGGGCTACGATCGCCAGGGCATCAAGTAAATTGCCCGAAGTGGCAATCACACTGGGATAGGTCGCTACTCCTCCTGTGCTCACTATGAGCGCTGATACCCCCTCTTCGCGGAATATAAGGTCTTCCAATTCCTCTCGGGTCTCTCGCGATATTCCGGGTTTGAGAAGTGTGGAACTTATCTGGTCGATACGGTCCCGCGGTGAGATAATCAACACCCCTGGAGACTCAGCGAACACAGTGTCTACCGGTGGGAAGATGACTCCTATCCGCGAAGAGAACCCTTCTTCGACAAGGATGGAACTGATCTCTGACTCGATGGTCTCTTCAACATCCGGCTGCAAATCCATGCGGTGTTGCCGCAGTTCACTGATACGTTGGTTGCTTCCTACGGACTTCGGCCCGCGTTCCAGCTCGCGAATCTCGGCGATCAGATCGAAGAATTCTTGTGCGTAGACAATACGGACTTCCCTAGAATCTACCGAGTTCCAAGGCAAGAGATCTTGAAATTTTCTCACCCATTTGTCTGGGAAATTGTCCACTTCCCAACGAAACAGGTTGTATTTGTGGGGAGCTATAGCGGCGTCAGCATGAGAAAAACTACCACTGCCATGGGCCGCTCCAAGCAGCACAAAGGCGACCATTGAGAACAGAAATAATCGCTTAACTATCTTGAACAGAATGCCAACTGCCTCCGGCTGTGCCGGTTAGGCCAGGACTCGGTAGCGGTAGCTCGACTCCAAAAGATCACCCTCCTCGAACCGGCTGAAACGAAGCGGAGAGATGTTCAAGGTTTCCGGCGCGCCTTCGACTATCAGTTCAGACATGGTCACCCCAATCATCGGCGAGAGCTTGAAACCGTGGCCACTAAACCCGATCGCGCAATAGAGGCCTTCTATCCCTGGGACCGCGTCCAAGATTGGGTGCCAGTCCGGTGTGGTCGTGAACAACCCAGACCATCCGCCCCGGAAATAAGCCTCCGACATGGCTGGTATCCGGCGCGTCAGGCGCTCCAAAGCGTCTGCCATAACGTCCATGTCCACGCCTTCGTTGTAGGTATCCACACCGACTTCCTCATCGTCCCCGAAGCCCATCATAGTCAACGAGTTCCCGTCTGGCCGGAAGGAGAAAGACTGAGCGATGTCACCAACCGTGGGATGCATTGGCAGCTCGTCGACGGGCCGGGTGAGGGACGCCACCTGATGACGCACTGGAACCAAAGGCACATCAACTCCGACCTTACCCAGAACTTCCTTGGACCATGGCCCTGCGGCAACCACTGCCACGGGGGTCTCAACTCGGCCTTCCGGAGTCACCACGGCCTTGACGCGTCCGCCTGAAACTTCAATCTCTGTGACAGCGTTTCGGAGCACTATCTCAGCCCCAAGTTCTCTAGCCCGCTTGGCGTAAGACGTTGTAACCATATAAGGATCCGCGTAACCCGAAAGAGGCTCCCAAGCCATGTATTCATCTTCAGATACCGACACCATCGGCGCTATGTCTTCCAGGTCCTTGGCTGTTATCCGCATGGTGTCGATGCCCAATCCGTATTGCATCGCAACGTTATGGGCCAGGCCCGCGCTGTCTTCTTCCTTCACCACCACCAGGTAACCTGTCTCCACAAAGCCAGACTCTCCGCCCACTATTTCGTTGAAGTTAGTGAAGATTCCCAGACTTTCCCAAGCCATGGCAGCGGTTACAGGGTTGGAATAATGCATCCGGCAGATCGCTTGAGACCTTCCGGTAGAGCCCGAGGCAAGCACATCTTTCTCCACTAGCAAGGTGTCGGTCACGCCCAATCGGCCAAGGTTGAACAAGATGCTGGCGCCAACTACGCCTCCGCCTACGATAACTACATCAGCCGTCGATTTCATGGCTCCGTTTTCTCCGAGATACTGCGTCTATTCCCCGATGACTATACAGGCATAGTCGCCGCATGCAAATACTGCACTTTCTTCCGAATCTACGCGTGTCTGTTGACAGCCCATAGAGGCGAGAGTACACTCACTTGCAATGTTAGAGGTGAACGGTACCCCCTGCGCGTCTTGTTGTACTTGTATCTGTTACATAGGGAACAGGTAGCCTTCTGCGTTAACTAAAACACCACTAGGAACCCTTGAACCCACCGCGTTATTGAACGGGTGGGTTTTTTATTTGCCCAGATATTTGGAGGAGAACGAAGTTGAGTAGCAATACCTCGGCCGATCAACCAACCACCCAAGCGGCGACTCCGGAGAGCATCTACGAAAAGAGCTTAGAGCTTTCCAAGAATACCCAAAGCATCATTCCCTTCATGGAAGACGAAATTGTGAGGTTGGAGGAAGAGTCGGCGGCGTTCGTCGCCGGCGAGAGGGAAAATACGGAGTTCACACCCTTCCGTTTGAAGCAAGGTGTTTACGGCCAGCGCCAGGCTGACGTTCAGATGATTCGGGTGAAGATACCCGGCGGTATCATCACCCCGGAACAGATGGACGCCATGGGCGAATTCAGTACCAAATACGCCCCTCTCGGTAAGGGACACATCACCACCCGGGAGAACTTCCAGTTCCACCACGTCCCACTGGACCAGTGCCCTGATGGCTTGAGGCTGCTAGGTTCAGCCGGCCTGAGCACTCGGGAAGCCTGTGGCAACGTGGTACGGAACGTGGTAGGTTCGCCGACTTCAGGCGTTTGCGCATCTGAAGTCTTCGATCCGACACCTTACCTAGCGGCTTTCGTAAGGTTCGCGGTACGGCACCCATTAACCCAGGCATTCCCCCGCAAATTCAAGAGCGCTTTCACCGGATGCGATGACCACGACCACGTCGCCGCCGCCATCCAAGACCTCACCTACGTTTCTCAGATCAGGGTCGAGAACGGCGTGGAGAAGCGTGGCTTCAAGGTGTTCGTTGCTGGCGGCACATCCATCATGCCCCGGTTGGCCAAACCCCTCTACGAATTCCTTCCCGAGGAAGACTACCTCCGACTGGCCCTTGCGGTGTTCACCGTCTTCAACAACGCCGATATGCTGCGGAAAAACCGCATGATGGCCCGCCTCAAGGTGCTGGTTGACCGTATCGGTCTGGACGAGTTCAAAACACTAGTTGAAGCCGAACTAGAAAAGATAGGCCCGATAGACCCCAAGCCATTGATGAACGTTGACGAGATGATGAAGGAGAATCCCCCAGCGTTATCCTCCAACGGCGCCAACGGAAACGGCGGTGGAGACTACGCCAAATGGCGCAAGACCAACGTCGAAGCCCAGAAGCAGGAAGGCTACTACATCGTCCACGTCAAGCCGGACCGAGGCAACATTTCCGCCAGTCAGTTCCATTCCCTAGCTGACATCATGCGCAAATACACAGGAGGCCGAGCTCGGACCAGCCAAGAACAGAACCTGGCCTTCCGATTCGTACCGGAGCACATGCTCCACGATGTCTGGGGCGAACTAGTCAAGATTGACCTGGCAGAATCTGACGCCCATTCCATCAGCAACGTTGTGTCCTGCCCGGGCACGGACAGCTGCAAACTGGGCATCACCGCCTCTATGGGTCTTGCTGGTGCATTGAAAGATGAGATTCAAAGCTGGAGCGGGCTGCTCGAGGATGAGGGAGTCAATGACATCCGGGTCAAGATGAGCGGCTGCCCCAACGGCTGCGGCCTCCATCACATCGCTAACATCGGCTTCCACGGCGCGGCCACCAAAGGCCCCGACGGAGAGCAGATTCCCGCCTACGAGATGTTTTTGGGCGGAAACTACGGCGACGTCAACGTCCAGGACTCTCGCATCGGTACCAGGATCCCCAGGATCAAGATTCCAGCCAAGTCCGTCCCTGGCGTCCTGAAAGAGGTTGTCTCTTACTACAAGGACAATCGCTCCGATGGCGAAAGGTTCAACCAGTTCTTGGACCGGGTTGGGTTGGAAGAGGTCACTGCAGTAGCCGAAAAAGCTGAGCAAGATGCCGCTGAGGCCACTGCCGGCTCAGACCTGTACATCGACTGGGAACGCACCAACCAATACAAGCTGGAACGGGGTGAAGGCGAGTGCGCGGTTTAATCTGGAAAGAGCGTCATTAATTTGGCTTCCCCGGGAAACCCCTCACTAGCAGGAAAAACCATCGCTTACGTCGAGGCCCGCATGCTCTCTGAGATGGGGGCCTTGATTGAGCGTAATGGCGGAACACCGTTTGCAGCCCCGGTGCTGCAGGAAGTCCATCTCGGCGACACCCCAGAGGTTATACAGCTGGTGAACGACCTCTGCGCCGGAAGAGTGCAGGTGATGGTCTTCCAGACCGGAGTCGGTACCAAAACTTTCTTCGACAGCGTGGCTTCCCAGGATAGAACGGCCGAAATCCTAAAAGCCCTGGAGTCTATCACCGTTATAGCACGCAGCCCCAAACCGGCTGCGGTACTCCGCCGCAACAAAGTTCACATAGATCACATGCCCCCGGAACCGTTCACCTCCAATGACCTCATCGACGCCATCAGTGAACTTGACCTGACCAGTCAAGAAGTGGTGGTCCAGGCCTACGGCGGGCCCAATAAGCTGCTCACGCAGACCCTGGAAGAGCGCGGCGCAACCGTTCGAGAAGTAACCCTCTATAAGTGGGAGTTAGCGGAAGACGTCAAACCAGTGTTGGGTCTAATCAACGCCCTGGAAGGCGGGCAGATCGACGCCTTTGCCTTCACTAGCCAGATCCAAATCGCCAATCTGTTGTCCATAGCATCCCAAGCAGGTAGAGAAGACGCCCTACGCGCCTCCTTAGCTAAGCCGAGTATGGTCATGGCATCAGTAGGTCCAGTCTGCACCAAGCGAATGATCGAGGCAGGGTTGAGGGTGGATGTCGAGCCCGACCACCCTCACATGGGAAATCTGGTTCT
>Ga0209034_10000104_pt1 | contig 40653 bp, 38 predicted proteins | sample MarorgKNORR_S2LV_2_FD_188219 | JGI IMG/M metagenome (GOLD analysis project Ga0209034, IMG submission 188219) | Marine microbial communities from the Southern Atlantic Ocean, analyzing organic carbon cycling - 250m_A/KNORR_S2/LV (SPAdes) (version 2) | ecosystem: Environmental > Aquatic > Marine... | reverse complement strand
CAAGCGTTTATCTTGGACCTGAAGACTCCATAAACCATATAGCTATCACCGCGATGCTATACCTCGCAAAGGGGCGGGGTAGTATTACTCTCAGATCAGCTGATCCCTTAATCCAACCATATCTAGATTACAATTTTCTTCAAGAAGAAGAGGACTTGAGGAGACTTAGGGAAGGGGTGGAGCTGTGCATTTCCGTTGTGGAAAGTGCAGAGTATAAAGACATAGTTGAAGAACGAATCTTGCCCAGCGACAAAAATATGAGTTCAACAGAAAAATTCAATAAATGGCTTTTAAAAAACGTGAGGACGACTCACCATGTTTCTGGAACATGCAAAATGGGACCAGATTCAGACTCTATGGCCGTGGTGAATCAATTTGGCAAAGTGCATGGAATAGAAAACCTCCGGGTAGCAGATGCTTCAATAATGCCCGACTGCGTCAGGGCAAATACAAATGTCGCCACCATGATGATAGGAGAGAGAATTGCTGACTTTATATGTAACAATCTATAAGTCTCATTGTCATCTTTACGCATAGATTCATATGATGTAAATTCACATCATAACTACTAGGAGTAACTCTTGAAAATTGTAAAGTTTCAGACTTCAACCAAGGACCAGTGGGGAGTATTGGAAGGGGAAACCATTCGATCGATTGAAGGGGATCCCTTTAATGGAATAGCTATTAGCGATGAAACTCACTCACTGAGTGACGTAACCTTGTTGGCACCTATCTCTCCTCTGAATAAGGTTCCTGCAATAGCGGCTAACTACGGTGCTAGGGATGATAGAGATGGACCTGGAATATTCATGAAGCAGCCCGGAACCTATCAAAGACATGAGGGAAACATAGTATTCCCGCGTAGCTGTAAGACAGTTATTCATGAAGCAGAGGTTGGAATAGTAATATCCAAGGTGGCGCGGCATATCGACGAAAAAAATGCATTGGACTACGTATTCGGTTACACATGCGTAAACGACGTGAGCGCGAGAGAAACAGTCGATATATCAAGTTATCCTGAACGCCCGGAAATAGGGGCTGGAATTACTATGCGATGGAAACATTACGACACATTCTGTCCCATAGGTCCCCACATTGAAACTGAAATAAACGATCCTGACAATCTCGACATAGAGTGTCTCGTAAACGGCAAACTATCAGCTTCTGGAAATACGAGAGATATGCTATTTAACATTCCAAAATTAGTTAGCTGGGTGTCAGAGGTGATGACACTTTACCCGGGAGATATCATCCCTTCCGGCTGTCCCGAAACAGCGGAAATCAATGTAGGTGACAGGGTCGAAGTAAAGGTCGAACAAATAGGTACATTATCCAACACGGTAATTGAAGACTACTAAATAAATCTACATATTTTCTATCAGTCGAAAAATTTTTTGTCTTCAGATTCTAAATATTGCTGGGCAATTTCTACATCTAAAGTTATCCCTAAACCCGGCCTGTCCAATACGTCAACAAATCCGTCCCTAACGATTGTTTCAGGCTGCCCCTGTACGCCTGGTAACCCCTGAACTATGTCATACCACCAGTCTGGACGACCAGTAGAATATTCAAAGGCAATAAAATTGTCTGGATATGTCGCCGCCGCTTGTATCTGAGCCGCCAAACCAATTAGACCAACTCCAATCCCATGTGGAGCAAAAAGTATTCCATGTAGATCAGCGTATTGGGCAATCCACTTCATCTCGGCAATCCCACCAACATCCAAAGGATCTGGGCCAACTATATTAACCGCTTTCTGCTGTATAAGGTTTTTAAAATTTTCTCTCAAATATATCTGTTCTCCTGTATGAATGGGAGTCGTAGTATGAGGTGTGATTTGCAAGAAAAGATCGGGGTCTACAGAGGAAGAAAAATCTCCTCTAACTGTATCTTCAAGCCACATGATGTTGTAGGGCTCCAAAGCCTGAGCAAGCTTCAAAGTGTCTGTCACCGTCATACCAGGTCCACAGTCAAGCGCAAGGCCAATTTCATCTCCCAACACTTCCTTCATAGCCACTACGCAATTCACAGTGTGATCGAAACCTTTTTCCGTTAGCAATCCACGGTTCGGATAAGAGGGGGAAGGATGCCTCCCAGGAGTGCTAACTCCTTGATTATCCCCATAATAATAATCGGGCACATCTGCATCCATTTTCCCATGGAAAGAAATTGCTTGTTTTATTATTGTGAATCCTTGTGGTAAATCTTTCATACGCGCAGACGATTCCGCATAGTCCTCTGGGTTTTTCGCTGATAACGGAGTCCGAATCGCGCCGTTGTATACACGCACACGATCTCTCACTTTGCCTCCCAAAAGTTTATACACCGGAACATTGGCTGCCTTTCCAGCTATATCCCACAATGCCACTTCAATACCACTTACTGAAGAACCCCACGGCTTGAAAGCCCCTAACCGGCGAATTTTAAGCATAGTCCTCTCGACATCTGTAGGGTCTGAACCAAGAATAAGATCTCTGTAGTGTTCAACATGCCAGCGAATATGAGCAGATCGCAGACGAGCGGCCGATCCATACCCGTCAATGCCTTCATCTGTTTTGATTCTTATTACTGGTTGTCCACCAATGATGGCGCACCTTAAATCTGTGATCTTCATGGTGTACGATCTCCCTTGTTATAGAACCCGGCAATAATACACTTTAAGGTTTAGAAAATATCTCCAACATCCATCAGAGATCCACTAGGAGAGACAATGGCATATACAAAACGCGAAAACATTACCAAACAAAAACTACTTAATGGAGAAATAATAAAGGTCCCAGAAATAAACCGAGTATTTGATCCAACGGTTGTAGAGACCCTAGCATCAGTAGGATATGACTGCGTATGGGTAGACATGGAACATAGTCACGCAGACTTCAGAGATCTCGCGACACTAATCTTGGCATCAAGGGCATGCAATCTCGACGTATTCGTTCGCATACCTCACGGGCCATACAATCAGATTATAAAAACTCTTGAAATTGGGGCTTCTGGCCTAATCTGGCCGCACTGTAAAAGCGCTTCAGAGGCAAAAGTATTTGTTGAAATGGCCAAGTACCACCCTTTAGGTATGAGAGGAATGGGCGGGGGAAGAGATTCAGAATTTGGGAAAGCACAAAAGCCAGGCTATTTTGACTTCGCCAATGACAATGTTCTTCTAGGCGTAATGATAGAAGACAAAGAAGGGGTCGACGCCTGTGAGGAAATCGCCCAAGTGGATGGAATCGACTTGCTATTCGTCGGGCCAGGAGACTTGTCTCAAAGTTATGGAGTTCATCGTGAACCCGGGCATCCAATACTTCACCCAAGAATCACTGAAGCATTTCAAAAAGTAGGGGCGTCCTGCAAAGCCAACGGTAAAGCAATGGGGACGGCTGTTGACCCTGGCGAAGCCATGGAACTAGCAATCGACAAAGGAACTACTTGGCTGAATTGCTGTCACGACGTAACCGCGTTAACAGTCGGATATTCACAAGCTTTCAACGAGACTGACAGCATCGCATCCAGACACCACGAAAAATGATTTAGGAAGATTCTGTTTACTTGATGACGATGAAGGCGTATTCTGTTCGCCCAAGGCCACAAATTGTTAGGCCAGCTAGGCATTAGTCATGTCGACTAGACCGAAACTTGAGAACTATATTGCCCTTCTTAAAAAGTTTTTCTGAATTTGCCGAGCGAATAGGTACGTTTGAAGCTCTTCGCCATAGAAATTATCGATATCTATGGTTGGGCACAGCAGCATTCAGTAGCGGATACTGGGTACAGCAAGTTGTGGTTGGTTGGCTAGCATACGAAATAACCGGTTCGGCATTGATAACAAGCATCGCACTTGGTCTGGACGCACTCCCAGTTCTCTTAGGTGCGCCACTGGGCGGATTACTCACGGACAGGTTTAACAAGAAAAAGCTTCTAATAGCCACACCTATTTATTGCTCTCTTTTAATGACCTCATATTTTTTTGTCGTTCATTATGGGTACGCCAGCGCCTGGAATTTGTTTTTGTTAGTTTTCCTGGCCGGCCTCTCATGGATCATCCATGATCCCGCAAGAATGGCCTTATTGGCGCAGATAGTCCCAAAAGAAAATCTTGTAAATGCTTTTGCATTAAACTCCATGGCATTCAGTGTTACCCGACTTATGATGCCAGCGATCGGAGGCTTGCTTATCGCCCTCCTGGGACCAGCTCCACTTTTCCTACTAGAGGCTCTGCTCTTGGGAATTACAGCGATCATTATCACGTTCATAAAAATTGAATCGAACGCTCAAAGCTCCATGAGGGCACCACTTGAGTCAATCAGTTCCGGCCTGAAGGATGGGATCTCATACGTACTGGGAAATAGGTCGCTCATTGGCTTAACCACTATGAATTTAGGAATGGCAATTATGGTGATTCCTTTTGTAAATGGTTTGTTACCGGTATACGCAGTCGAGGTCTACAGTGTAGGCCCTGAGGGTCTAGGCTTGCTCTTATCAGCAGCGGGAGTGGGATCATTTGTAGGTACTTTTATACTCGCCTCCTTTTCAAACATCGCAAGACCCGGCAGGGTCCTATTCGGATTCCTAGGCATGATGGGAATCCTTATGGCACTATTCGGATTTAACGACAGGTATTTCATAGCTCTTGGGCTAATGATGATTGTGTCGGGATGCATGATGTCATTCTTTTCGGTTGGCGGAGCCACCGTCCAAAGAATACTGGATGACAAGTATCGAGGGCGAGCCACAGGAATATTCATGATGACTTGGGGATTCATGCCAATTGGAAGCCTTGCAGCCGGAATACTCGCAGGTGAATTCGGGGCATCAACCTCAACCTATTTAGGTTCTATCACTCTGGCAGTTTTCATAGTGGTTTGTTTTTATACATTCAAAAATGTTTGGGAATATAAACATTCACCCACAATCTCACCAATTATTTAACATTGACAGGAAATTGACTCGATGAAACAGGGACTTCTCACTGCAAAGACTGGGACAAAGAATAAATCACACCGGATCCTATCTGTTAATCACCCCAATTTCAGGGTAACCTCTCATACCTTCTGCAGCAGGGAAATCTGCATCCGAATACCATAAAACACCATCTTTGATGCTCAGCCCATGGGGATCCGGACCATCACCAGGAAGATCCAGCCTATCAATCTCTTCCCCAGTTGTTTTATCGTATTTAACTACCACTTTCTCCGCCCTGTCAGAACACCATATCCCATCCCCGTCTAACGCCAATCCATGCAAAACGTTCAAGTCACATGGGAATTTATGAATTACTTCATAAGTCTCGCCATCGACCAAAATCAAAGCCCTAGGATTAAAAGCAGTTAGCCAAATATTTCCATTGTCCCATTCAAGTCCGTGAATCCCACCCCCATCTGGCGTGGGAAAATAATCGACTGTATTACCCGTTGCAGGGTCTATCTTTCGGACCTTCGACACATGATCGTCATGTGTCCTAAATGGCCGAGCGCTTGCAGTCCCGTTACACGCAGTCCATAAGAACCCACCGCCATATGTAATTCCAGACCCATTTTCGGTCTCAGTAGAAATTACCCTCTTGATTTTGCCATCCTCATCCAGAACAAAAACATCATCGGTGAGCTGATCCATAACAAAAAGTTCATCTCCAAACCATTGAAGTCCATTAGGCATCCTCACCTGCGTATCAAAAAAAACTGAAACCTCACTGACTGGCATAACTCCCTCACTCCTAATTTTGAGAACTGATAAACAAGTTCGAGCAACTGAATGAGAAGCGTTTCTCCTTCAGATTAAAAATCGGCTCACTCAATAATTTTTTTTCTACTAGCCATACCATTCCTGACGGTCTAAACCTCTATGCTTGCGGGACCTTTTGCATAACTACAACGACTGATCCGATGACTCCCAGTCTAGGATCCCATTCTCTCTAAAAGAATTGATCTCTTCCACCGTATAGCCAAGTTCCTGGAGAATTGGAAATGTGTGTTCCCCTCTTAAAATCCCCCCTCCCACTTTACTGGGAGTCTCAGAAAAATCTAGCACCGGGGCATACCTCCAGAAGGTGCCAAATTTTTTATGTGATACTTCCGTGGTAAATCCATTTTCTTCAACATGAGCATCGTTAGCAAAAAAGTTATACATATTCGTATCTTCAACCCGCACACATCCTATATCTCGGTTAGTAAGCTCCGATTCCCATTGAGAGGGATTTTTAAGTACGAAAATAGATGCTAGCTGCTCAATCAGGTCGTCATCATGGACGCGTCGACTTTCAACAGTCGCGAATCTCTTATCACTTAACAAATAGTCAAATTCCAGAACCTGACATAATTGTCTCCATTCCGACTCCATTGGACAGGCTAAAAAAACCCATCCAGACTTCGCCTCATATAGCCGATTGAGAGCATTCGTACCATAACCATTTATATCAGGAAGTTCCCTGTCCGGTTTCCCTTCAAAGTCGAAAAAATCGTCAGCATTAGCCGTAGCGTTTGCCCCAATCATTGTCGTTTCCACGTATTGCGGCATCTTTGTACGCAGACGTGCATATAAACTCATTACCACACTAGTGGCAGCTACCATTGAGGTATTTGGATCTGGATTAACATCCTGTGCCCGACCTAATCTATTTGAGGTTTCCACAATTTCGTCCATAGACATGTCGACTTTTTCATCAGGTAGGGCTTCCTTCCCAGCCTGAGTCAGTGCGCCACCAGAAACGGCGCCACCTATCGGATGCATTGCAGGACGATGACTATAGGGTCCCGTTGAACCATAACCTGCAATATAAACATAGTTGATGTTTGGGTTAAGTTGCCTCACTCTGTCGATGTCTATCCCAACTCGCGATGGGGCCCCCGGTCTCATGTTATGCATGAGCACATCAGACTTAGGTATTAGACGAGATAAAATTTCTTGTCCTATTTCGGTTTTCAGATTAATAGAGAGTCCTTCCGTTCCTGCCATAGTTCTATTGGAAGCTAAACCGTTATATGGCCCCCTCATCCAGTCTCCTGCTAGTGTCTCAATACGGATTACTCTAGCCCCCATCTCGGCCAAAAGTGAACCGGCAAGAGGGCCAGCAATTACAGTGGACAAATCCAGTACCGTTATACCTTCCAACGGATGATTAGGGTTTTGTCTCGGATAATTCGTTGAACCGGTGCAGTCACTAAACCCAGACAGGTCTGCGGATCCCAGCAATTCCTCGGTGTGCTGCCCGACACTTGGAGCAGGACCCTGTATTTTAGGTACGCAGGGATCCATCATAAATGCTGGCCCCAACTGTCTCATTTCTCCCACGTAGGGGTCTTGAACTACTTGAACATGTCCATTATGAAGCATCTGAGGATGACTTAAGGCTTCAGTGGCTGACATAAAAGGCTCCGCAGCAACATCACCCTCTTCATTTACAAAAAGGTCCATCCATTCATCGAAGCTACGTTCTCTCATCCTTTTTAATATCATTCTACGTAGGGCTTCCCGGTCGTCCTCTTCTACCAAATTAGGAGCATCCTTAAAACGAGGATCCTCAAATATTTTTCCAAGGCCAATAGCATAGATTTCAGATCTAAATAAGCGTTCGATCAAGTTAGCTAGTTGTATCCATTTACCATCCTTTGTCCTTGCCGGCAAATATTGTATTGGAGATGGCCTAACCGCTATTGTCGAAGGATCAAAATCAAATGTTTCTGGATAGTTGATCATCATCTGCCATAACACAAACTGCGTGAGATCATAATAAGTTACGGCTTGCAACAAGCTAGTATTTACCCTCTGACCAATCCCATATTTATCCCTTACGATCAAAGAAGATACGATTCCCCTTACGGCCGCCATCGCTGCTGAATGACTAGCAACGTTGACAGAAGCAAAGTTCGGCCCTTCCCTACCCGACAGGCCGGCAAATATCATTAATCTGCCACTCTTAGCCTCTACGAGTCCTTCGTAATCTTTATACTGGGAGTATGGGCCCTTTTGGCCAAACCCGGTAATCGAACAAAATATCAATTGGGGATATTTTGATTTTAGGCTTTCATATCCAATACCCAACGAATCTAAATAACCAGGCCTAAAAGATTCCAGAACTACATCCGCGCTAGCAACCAGTTTTAAGAACTGGCCTGCGCCGTCCTCATTTTCTAGGTCAAGAACAACACTACTTTTGCCACGATTCCACAAAAACGAAGAGGAAAAAGATCTATATGGGTCTCCACCGGGTGGTTCAACTTTTATAACATCAGCACCGAAATCAGAGAGGAGCATGGTTGAAACTGAACCCGCCATACCTTGGGAAAGGTCCAAAACTCTAATACCCTCAAGTGTTTGAGTCATAAGATTGCCTGTACTAAATATCCTTGTATTTCATCCAATAACTGTAAAGACGCAATTAAGCTAACACGAATACAACCATAGACATTCTTTCAGAATACATCTGATCATTTAGAAAAGATTATTGCATACAGGAAGTGATGATCTAATAAATTGATTTATCACAAACTAATACTACAATCTTGAACATCCAATCTATAGCTAATGTTTGTATGATAGGAGATAAGTATAGAAAATACGAATTAAGCCAAAGGAGCCCAAAATGTCACAAATGCCCGCGCAGCAATCAGCCTCCATAAATGAATTGAATTTGTCATATTACGAATGGGGAGATTCCAGCAATCCAACTCTGATTTGTCTTCATAGCCATACCAACAGTGCGGCTTCCTGGAGAGAATTCGCCGAATACGCATCCAGTAAATATCACGTTTACGCGATAGATCAACGAGGCCATGGAAACAGTGAGTGGGCATCAGATGGTTATGCCCGGAAAAAATTCGTGCAAGATCTAAGTGAATTCATTAAGCAAAAAAATCTAACCGATATAACGTTAGTGGGCTGCTCAATGGGAGGTTGGCACTCAATCCTTTACACCCATTTAAATCCCGGGATAGTAAACAGAATTGTAATGGTCGACATAGCACCTGAGCCCTCGCAAGAAAGACTTAGCGCCCCTCCAGCTCCACCCACGCCTATGTATTTCGATGACGTCGATGACGTGTTTAATTGGCTTAGATCAGGAAATCCTTTTGCTTCTGACGCACGACTTCTAGAAGAGACCAAGTCACGTATCAAACAAACTGAATCAGGACAATGGACATGGAAAGCCGATCTAGAAGGTTTCGACAACCCACTCCCAGATATGACAAGCGAATCCCTCATCGAAGGATACTGGAATGCGATCGAGGCCATAGAATGTCCAATTTATGAAATAAGAGGGGCAGAAAGTGGCCTTGTGAGTGACGAAGTTTTGACCAAAATGAAAAATATTGGCAAAGACGTATCCTCCACAGACGTGGACAAAGCCGGCCATGTTGTAATGGTTGATCAACCAGAAGCCTTTATCGAGGCTATTAGAACTTTTCTATAAGTGTTCAATTCTGGATTTATCTAACTCTATAGACATTGCTAAATAACACACAGGGAGTTCATAAGCATGGATTTTGAGGAGAAAACGGTACTAATAACGGGAGCAGGTAGCGGTATAGGCAAATCCGCAGCAAATCGCTTCGCCAATGGCGGAGCAAACCTCGTTTTAGCTGACATAAATGAGCAATCGCTGGATAAAACGTGTGATGAAATAAGGGATTCTGGAAGAAATGTCATCTCAGTAAAACTAGATGTTGGAAACTTGGATGAAATTGACCAGATGGTTGAAAAGGCAGTGTCCGAATTCAATGGTATAGATGTCTTATTCAATAATGCCGGCCTAACCCGTCACATAAGTTTTCTCGACATCGAGGAGGAGCACTGGGACCAAATACACAGGGTAAATTCAAAGGGAGCTTTTTTCTGTATGCAGAAAATAGCCCGATCTATGGTCGCCAGAGGGCAAGGTGGCCGAATAGTAAACACTGCGTCAATAGCAGGTCGAGGTTATCGAAGAACTTCGAACGCGGCTTATGCTGCTAGCAAAGGAGCCGTTATAGCCATGACATATATCGCTTCCAGTGTTCTCGCTCCTCACGACATCAATGTTAACGCGGTCTGTCCCGGTATTGTCCAGACGAATATGCTCTCTGGCATACTTTCAGGCAGATCCGATGATTCAGGAAGTACAAGCAACGAATTAAGAGATGCAATGGTGGAGGAGATCCCAATAGGAAGAGCGAATGAGGCTGACGATGTATCTGCATTGGCTGTCTTTCTCGCAGGGCCAGGCTCACGAAATATAACGGGGCAGGCCTTCAACGTAGATGGTGGAATGATTATGAGTTAACTATTCCATCTAAATTCCGAAACCGGCGAAACTCAACAAGGATCTACATTGGATAACTTAACTTTAAAAACAGCAATAGGTAATTACGGATATACCGAAAACTTGAAAGACGGCACGCTTCAGGCAGAACACTTTTCTTTTGACCATGTAGAAATATCACCCGTCCCCATGATTTTCCGTCGCATGGTCAGACATCTCGAATTTGATGTGGCTGAAATGGCCCTATCAACCTACATATGTTCCAAATACTACGAAAAGCAATTTACCGCGTTACCCATTTTTTTAACCCGAAGTTTTTACCACAATTCGATCGTCTGTAACACATCCGCAAACATTTCAGAGCCCGCCGATCTATCTGGGAAAAAGGTTGGTGTACGAAGTTACACACTGACTCCAGGTGTTTGGACCAGAGCGTTACTCCAAACAGAATATGGCCTAGACTTAGATTCGGTAACCTGGGTGTTATCTGGAGATGAGCATGTAGAAGAATACACTGCACCAGACAACGTTATTTCATCAGATAGAAATGACCTAGCTGAAATGTTAACTACAGGAGAGGTGGATGCTGTGATAGGAGCAGGTCCAATATATTCAGAGGGGACCGCCCCTCTTTTTGCAAATTCAAATGAATTAGATAAGAAATGGTTTGCTAAAACCAACCTATATCCAATCAGCCACCTGCTAGTGGTCAGAAACGAAATTTTACGGCAAACTCCAAGTTTAGAAAATGAAATATTTAACATTTTTACAACCGCTAAAGATCTATATTTGGGAGGGTTACAATCAAAGGAAAATCCCAGCCCCCAAGATGAAATACAGTTGAACATGTCAAAGATAGTCGACGGGGATCCAATACCTTATGGATTCGATGACGATCGAAACGGATTAGACGCATTCATTAAATTCAACGTTGATCAAAGTATTATCCCAGAGTACATATCTCCTGAAAGCCTGTTTGAAATGCCCTAAGTAATAGCTGAATAGAAGATGCACATTCGGAAAATATTTATTTTTTAAAGATCCATTTTTTTATTTCTCAATTTGGGGATAATTCAGATTTATTCAGTTGAGCCAGAAGTAAATTTGGCGTCTGTCATATCTGCACCTTCAAAATCTACCCCTCCCAGATCTGAGTCTTGAAAATCCGCCCCTACTAGAATCGCCCCTCTTAAAGAAGCTCCAGACAAATCAGCCTTCGTTAAATCTGCAAAGCTAAGGTCCGCCTGGCTTAAGTCTACGTTTCTGAGTATGGAGCCTACAAGAGACGCATACTGCAAGTTGGCATACCTTAAATTTGCATTCGCCAAATCTGCGTTATTGATATTGGCACCCATTAGTCTGGAGTATGCGAGAATCGCCCCAACCATAGTGGTTTCTTTTAAATCGGATCTACGCATATTCGTTCCGCTCAGATTAGCTCTATTCATATTAGCCGCTTCGCAGACACTTCCAATCAAGTTACACCCTCTTAGATTAGCTTCACTCAGGTCAGCCCGCATAAGTTTGGCTCCAAACAAATTTGAGTCCTCCAGATTCGCCATCCTGAGGTCAGCACCTATTAATTCCACCTCCTTCATGCGAGAACCTCTAAGATCTGATTTAAGCAATTTAGCTGAGGAGAGTCGGGCAGCAACTTCTCCAACTCCTGCAGATAAATCAATACCCTTCAAATCCGATCCTTCCAAGATAATCCCGCACAAATTTTCACCGGATAAAAACATTGAAGTAAGGTGATCTCTCGTCATTATTTCCATCATTAAGCTCCCACATTCAAGTACGTCAGACAATATTTATATCTATTGGAAAGATCTATAGCGGTGTATTCGTTCCGTTCAAGGGCATTTGAGTCACCTGATCGAGAAATGAAGTGGACTTCAATTGACGTTCAGCTATGAATCTTAAATAGTTTCTAAGTATGTTAGAAACTTCAGCCAAAGGCTGTTGAGGTAAAGACACTCCCGATAGGAGTGCTTCATCATCTTCCAAACGTTGCAAATATCTGAGGATTTTCATAGTCCCCAACGAAATATGCATCGGATAATATTCAATGTCTGTTTGGCAATCCGAACACACTACTCCTCCCATATCTGGTGCAAAAGGATATGTAGCAGGAAGTAAATTTTCTCTACATTCAACGCACTCCCCAAATTCAGGATCATATCCAACAAATTTTAGAAGTTTCAATTCAAAAAAGTGAATTAAATATTCCGAATACTCTACTTTATCTAGGCTAGAAAGAGTGAGTTCAAGCAAATCGTACAATTTTTGATTAGGGGACCAATCATCAGCAAAAGAATCCGTCAATTCTGCTAAATATAGAGCCAATGCCACTCTGTTCAGATCCGACTTAATCCTATTAAAACTTTTTATAATTACACTTTCTGAAACCGTTTCAAACAGACGTCCTCTAGCTAATGACACTTGCGCAAAATTAAGAGGTTCTAAGGACCCTCCTAAACGGCTACCAGGTCGTCTGACTCCTCGAGCAATGCCGGTAATTCTTCCAAAAGAAGAACTAAAGAATGTTATTAGACGATCAGACTCTCCCATAGGCCTATATTTCAAGACAATAGCTCGCGTCTGATAATTTCTGTTTCTTGTCATCAGCAAACTGGATTTAGATTGGTCTCAAATGAAGAAGAAATATAATTTAAAACCTGGCCAATATAATCTGAATTCGTGCTAGAAATCTTGTCTACCTTCCAAGGCTCTTCCAAGTGTAGCCTCATCCGCATATTCCAAATCCCCTCCTACGGGCAAGCCCCTAGCCGGTCTAGTTACCTTAACCCCGAGATCACCTATTAGACGATTGATGTACATAGAAGTTGCCTCGCCCTCAAGATTTGGGTTCATGGCAAGGATAATCTCAACAAAATTTTCTATTCGCATTCTTTCAAGTAATGGCCTGATCTTTAGGTCTTCAGGCCCAATGCCATTTATAGGTGATATCGAACCATGAAGGACATGATACAGGCCACTGAAAGTGGAGGTGCGTTCTAACGCAACAACATCTAGTGGTTGCTCCACAACACAAAGTTTTGATCTATCACGAGAAGCATTTGAACAAATATCGCACGGATCTCTCTCTGTTATATTGAAACATTGTGAGCACAAGATAATTTGACGCTTCATAGAAGTTATAGCAGCTGCTAGGGACTCAGATTGCTCTTCAGGCATACGAATTAAATGATAAGTTAGTCTCTGAGCAGACTTTGGTCCTATACCAGGCAACCGGTTGAATTCGTCTATCAAACGTTGTACCGGAGGGGTACCTCCTTGAGAATCACCAATCATCAGTCAAATCCTCTATTTGAAAGTTAACCTCAATATTAGGTTAATCCAGGAATATTCAAACCGCCCGTCAGAGCTCCCATTTTGGTGGACGCTAATTCTTGGGCTTTCTCAATCGCTCCATTAATTGCTGTTTGCACTAGATCCTGGAGCATTTCCACATCCTCAGCGTCAACAACCTCTGGGTCTATCTCAATTGATTCAACAATCATCTTTCCAGTAACAACCACCTTAACAACACCGCCACCCACAGAATTCTCTATCTTGGAGTTCTCTATTTCCTCCTGCATTTTAGCCATCTGTTTTTGGAGTTGTTGGGCTTGCCGCATCATATTTTTGTTCATCATGTTTCTTTATTTCTCTCCTCAATTATGGTGGCTCCCAAAGACTGAGCTGCCCTGACCAAATGGCTTCTTTGTGAAGCTGGGCGCCCTGAGTTGGAGCTGCCACTCTCTGGATGGGTAACTTCTATATCATATCTTGTACCCAATATTTTAAGTGTTGCATCCATTATTTGGTTACGTACCAACGGATCTTCTATCTCGCCTTCCAGTCTCTCAGCATGAGATGAATGCTGAAAAACAAATGCTAGGGAATTACCAACTATTTTTCGCTCATAGCTTCCTCTCAGCAAGGCTGCTATATTGAATCTGTTCCCCACCTGCCTTAATTCCCGCAGGAGCTCATTCCATTTTTCGTCAATTTCTTTATCGGACTTAGATGCAGAGACGACCGTTTTTGCCAATTCATTCGCTCTTGAGGGAACATTTCTCTTTTTCAATTCCGCAGGTTTCCTTGCTGGGGAAGCTGCTGGCTTATCAACGGTTTTCGAGGAATTATTACTATTAACGGGTTTTACTTTATCTTGCTGTATGACTTGGGGAGCGGGCTGGGAATTGACAGTGACAAAGCCCTCTTTCGACCCCTCTTCTATGATCTCAGCTATAGCCAATTCTAATGGGAGATATTGATTCAGGGAATTTTGAAAATCTACCTTGCCTAAAATTTTGGCAATGCCAATTAAATTCTCAATGGTGACGCGATCTATGATCTTCTCAAGTCCTGCTGATAAGGCTTCCCCATATTCCTCATCAGGGGTCGCTCCTGATTTTTTCTGTAATACATATCGAACTAGTTCCAAAAGACTCGAATTAACGTACCTAGCATCATTCCCGTCGGAAATTATCTGGCTTAGAACAGAAAAAGCCCCTTTTAAATCTCGCTGCGTCAATCTATCGAATAATGCAACTGGTTGAGTATTATCAGAAATATTCAATAGGCCCCGTAAGTGTTCTACCTTGATAGGAGCCTCAAACGAGACTATAGCCTGCTCGAGAAGATTCTCTGCATCCCTCAAGCTACCAGTAGACTTTCGAGCAATAAGCATTAGTGCTTCTGCCTCGACTTCAATATTCTCTGATTGGCAAACCACCTGTAATTTTTGAAATATATCCTGTACGGAAACCCTTCTAAAATCGAACCTCTGACATCGAGATATTATGGTTAACGGCACCTTCTGTACGTCCGTTGTAGCAAGTATTAATACGGCATGAGGAGGAGGTTCTTCCAATGTTTTAAGAAGAGCGTTAAATGCCTCCTGGGTCAGCATATGCACTTCGTCGATAATATAAACTTTAAACTTCGATTCTGTAGGACTGTAATGAATCTTTTCAGTTAGATCCCTTATGTCGGCAATTCGCCTGTTACTTGCCCCGTCTATTTCAATAAGATCTAACGCTCTACCCTCGTTAACAGACATACACACAAGACATTTATTGTCTGGATCTCCCTCAGAGGGATTTAAGCAATTTAAGGCTTTGGCTAAGATTCTGGCTGTGCTGGTTTTGCCTGTTCCGCGTGGACCACAGAACAAATAAGCATGAGATACCCGCTCGCTTATCAGCGCCTGGCGAAGAGTTTGAGCAATATGACTCTGTCCGACTAGATCAGATAAAGTGCCAGGTCTCCACTTCCTATATAGAACCTCAGACAATTTGTTTCGCCCTGTTCATGATACGGCTCTCTAAGTGTTCCATTACAAGTTTTTCAGCCTCTTCTTCATGATCGTAGCCTAGCAGGTGCAAGAAACCATGAGCAACCATATGGCCCAGTTCATCAATGACGGGACCAGTTGCCTGTCTTTTTATCTGTGTTAGAGATATTACAATTTCGCCTAATTGGTCCGTAACTGTGTCCGGCAGTACAAACTGATCTCCTGTAAATCGATCCTGGAGACGGCCAGGATCTCCATAGTACTTTCCCTCATGATCATTGGAAAAAGAAAGGACATCCGTAGTTTCATCAATGCCTCTATAATCACGGTTTAGAACCCTGACAGTATCATCATCTGTTATGACTATACTGCCTTCAACATCTTTGATATCACAGACATACAATGCCGATAATGCAACGGACTTTATGTACCTAACATCCTGGGTCCCAATCGTGACCCCATCCGTGAAAATATGGATAACACTTTCATCTTCCATTCGGACAGAGTCTATATCAAATAGACTTCTATTGGGATACTGCTAGCAGTAGGCTTCCGTTTTCACAAGTGATCCGTATTGATTGGTGCGTACAACATGGGTTTGATTTGAATAACTGAACACTACTTCAAATCCAGGAATTTCCTTACCACTACCAGCCGTGATGCCCAAACACCCCAGTGACTGATCCGGCCATGTTTTAGCCCCTATTGAAACGAACTCTAAATCAGGTTGATCTATTTTGAGTTCTGCTGCCAGTGTCCAAGCCGCAGAGACCTCTGCACATTTTTCTCCCAATAGCGATTCATCCCGAGCAATAGCATCACTACTCCCCTCTACCACCGTAGCAGTATCTACACCTGCTCTCATCTCCTCGAAGAGCTGTCCAAATCCAGATAACGGCAAAACAACTGTAGTATCTTTGGCTAGTATCTCTTTAAAAGCTTCTAAAGACCTTTGAAACGTGTAGAAGTCTGGATCCTGCTCAAGGGCTGCAGCAAACACAGCCGTAGCCTGAGCTTCTCCACATCCTCTTATTATGCTACTGTCCCGCTCGGCATTAGCGAGTATTATCGTGGCTTTTCTGTCAGCATCTGCTCTCACTTGAGCATCAATCTCAGCTCCCTCTGCACGTTCCTTGTCTGCCTTCCTCTTCCTCTCAGCTTGCATACGGGAATAGACACTTTCAGCTATTTCACCAGGGAAATCAGCTCTTTTTATTCTCACATCTATAACATCGATGCCGAATTCTTCGAGTTTTGGTTTCACAGAGGTGAGAACATTAGCCAACATCAAATCACGCTGAGTTGTGATTATTTCTGACTGATCATGACTGGCTATTTCTCTCCTCAGCTCTGAAGTAACAATCTCGGCCGCTCTGGCAGCCGCTGTGACTTCATCTCCCAACCTTTCTCTAAATAAGGTCGGATTCACTATCCTACCCCTAGCGTAAACATCAATAATAAGTCTTTTCTTATCTTTGGTAAGTAGGGAGTCGGGAGGAGCGTCGAAATTTAACAGGCGCTTCTCAAAAAAGGTAACGCTATCGACAAAAGGCGTTTTTATGTTCAGCCCAGGAGACTTAACTTCACGTTGTATCTCACCAAATCTAGTAACAATTGCAACTTTTTTCTCATCGACAACAAAAAATATTTGAGGCAGGATGATCGCCGCTACAACTATAGCTGCTATTAAAATTATTATCAGTGATCTCATTTTTGGTTTAAGCCCCTAGGTCACTCCGTCGGTATTGGTATTATTCCAGAACGGTCAGGATTCACTAAAATTACTTCGTCCGGGTCACCCAGAATCTTACTTATTCCAGGAAGTATCTCTTCCATCGCCTCAAGATATAACCGTTTCCTGGTGACATCTTTTGACTTTTCATATTCTCTTTGTATTGCTAGAAAACTTTCGGCCTCACCAATGGCAACCGCAATCTTTTGCTGTCTAAAACCTTCTGATCCCTGCAAAATCTTTGAAGCCTGGCCACGTGCTTGAGGCAAAACTGACTCTTTATAGGCATCCGCCAGGTTAATAATTTTGGCCTTGTCTTCCTTAGCCCTTACCACGTCGTCAAAAGCATCTTTAACCTGTTCAGGTGCAAATACATTTAACAGTTTCACTTCTCGTATACGAATTCCCGTTTGATAGAGATCTAGTATTTCTTGCAGTTTTTCCTTGGTCTCTACCTGAACTTCCTCTTTCTTATCAGTCAACGCGTCGTCAATAGGTCTACTACCTATAACCTGACGTAACGATGTTTCGGTCGCATCCTTCAAGGTCACACTGTCAGGGGAAACAACCTCATACAAGTATTCTCTGATATTTTTTATGTCGTATTGAACTAGTAACTGGGCATCTACGATGTTTGGAGCCTCACCTGGTCGATTATTTTCGTCAGGATCCCCCGTAATCATCAAGGATTCACTAAGAACAGGGGTATCACCCCTTATTCCGAGCTCTAACTTCCGAACCTCGTCAACTTTTACTATGTCTCGTGCTCCAATTGGCCCAGGCCACCACCATTGCAGTCCAGGATCCTTAGTGGAGGAAAAACTTCCAAAAATTCTTAAGGCTGCCTTTTCTCCCGGCTGAACCGTAAAGAACCCTGTTGCGAACCAAATGACTAGTCCTATAACGATCACTGCCAAAATCACAAAAGGCGCTTTACCACCACCTTTCCCAACCCCTCCAAATATAGATTTAAACCTATTAAGAATTTGATCGAGATTCACTTCTGGTTCTTGCTGTCTATACATATGTATATTTCCAAACTAAGCGTATATTTATAGGCACTTCGTAACTACATCAATAGTAACATAGCTCGAATATAAAACCTTAGGTATATGACCTCAAATATATAGATGAGATGCATCCTTAACGCCAGTCTATGGAGGAGCACAGAAATGCAAAATGTAAATATATGCATCGTAGGATGCGGCGGATATGCATATGAGGTCATGGATGAGATTAGAAACGTCTCAGGAATTAAATTTTCCTTCGCAAGCAGAGACATCTCAAAAGCCAAAGCCTACCAAAACCAATTTGACGGAACTCACTCATTTGGTAGTTATGAAGAAGCTGCATGTCACCCAGATATTGATGCGATGTACATATTCAGTCCACACAACCTACACATGCACCACTCAACAATCGCTCTCTCTAACAAGAAACACGTCCTTGTAGAAAAACCGATCGCGAAAACACTAGAAGATGGCAAAAAAATGATTACTCTTGCCAAAAAATCTGGTGTACATCTGATGGTTGCAGAAAATTACAAGTTTTTAAACACGGTGGGAAAATCTGTGGAAATTATTAGAGACAGAGATGAGTCTGGCATAGGACGGTTGCGAACTATCAAAATAACATCTGAAAGCTACCGTGAACCAGAGAATTGGCGGAGAAAGTTAGATATTAGCGGTGGTGGCGTATTCATAGACTCTGGAATTCACCTCGTAAACATTTTGGTGAGTCTAGCCGGTTTCCCTGACAAAATATTAGCCGCGATTCCACCTTCGGTATTTAACGAGGCTGGGGGCGAAGATGCCTTGAATCTATTTGCTATCTATAAAAATGGAGTGTCTGGAACTATATTTCATTCCAGATCCACCAACATAGGTAAACCGGTGCAAGAAATACAAATTGACGGATCCGTTGGAAGAATTGAATTCAACCCGTTTTCTAATGACATGAAGGTCATCAAAGGAAATTTAACAAGAACCATCAAGTTAAAAAAATCGACAAGAGGAACTCGGGAGATGATATCGTCCTTCAGAGATCTGATCCTTCATGGGGGACCTAACAAAATGTCTGGAGAGATGGGTCTGGACGATTTGTCGATCGTCATGTCTGCCTATGAATCTGCCTCAAATGGTACAGAGGTTACGCCAGAAAAATTCACCTCTACATAAATCAAGCAATGTCAACGGAACAGACTTAAGAACCTGTCCTCGTAATAACTATATACACCCCATTTGTCTAATTCGGTCTTCAGCATATCTGGACTACCACCCATCTGAACAGATCTGAACATCTCTTCAATTTGATTGACTGCCGCCCTTGGAAGACCCCCAGCGGAGGATTGTGGGTCCATAAGCCCTCCAGACTTCATTTCTCTGGCATTGAAAGAAGCTGAAGAAGCTGTAAATTCATAAATGAATTTCATTAAAGCAACATCCCAAAATTCGTCAATCCCGACTATAACGACTGACAGGTTGTTGTTTTTATCCTTCAAATCTTTGGATATCCTACTGGCAACCTCTGTCGGTATACCTCCAACAATTTCTAAATTTTCGCTTTCGTTTCTATATTGGTACAGAATACCTGGGCTATGGGCGCCGTAGGATTGTGCTGCAAATCTCATATATTCGTAGGCGCTTTCACTAAAACCATCCAAGTTCAGTGCATATGTTGGTGTTATGAGAGACGGCTGTTCCGCAATCACCTTACCCTTCCTAACTACCGATTCTAATTCTTTTTTTGAGGCATCCATTGCAGTGTATATAGGCTCAGTAACCACAAAATATTCAACCGACGTAATTCCAAAGGTAGCAAGATGCTGAGTCGGAAATTTGATTACATAGGTTTGCTCTACAGACCTCATCCATTCAGGAGAAATATTCATTTTGTTTCGCTTTATCCAGTGATTTTTCTAAGCACAATAAATTGTACCTCAGGGTTTAAATTCCTGACGGTTCCGCCTATTTAATTTGCCGTGCACCTGCGAAAATGGTCTTTTTAAACCTACAAAAAGCAATAAACTACCCAGTAATAAAACGGAACCATCTGGAATCGATTGTCCTAATCCGCCGCAACTACGCCCGTCCGTTGTCTCTTCCAGCTTAACAGTGACACTGATAGGTTCTTCTAACACCATTTCATCCTGTGGGACATTTCCAGTCAAAGATTCAACAGCCGTGGAGCCCGCTTGTGGCGTAAGGGAAAATACTTTGACCTCTGAGCGAGGCATCGGAGTTGGTAAATATGATGTTTCGGTAGGAGGTTCATATAGTGGGGCTCCTATGTAGGCTCTCCATGAATTCTCCAACTCCAATTTAGATATTCCATAGGTAGACAATATGGCCTCATCAATATTTTCACCGGATTTTAATCTGGAAAGCAGGTGAACCATCTTGGTAGGTCCCAACCGGACCACCATGTACTCTACGATGGACATGGATTGGCCATAGTACATAATCACGTCTTCAGGATCACCTGGCATTGATGGCATTGATGTTATAGGAAGCAATCTACCGGAATGAACAGCGAAATCCACAGCAACATCATAAGAAAAGCTGGGGGACAGGTTTCCGAATTCTGCTAAGCCTTCATTGAGCCAAGAAGGTATGTTGTTATATATACTACCCGCTGCACGCTCGACAAGAATATGGGTAACTTCGTGAGAAGCCGTTCCCTCAGAAAGCCTACCACCACCAAGCACAAGTAATGTTCCGATTTTCGTAAACGCCTGCCCTTCTGTAATCAACTCCCTTCGAATTGTAGAACTTCCCGGTGGCATTCCACCCAGCATTTCACTGACATTGTTGTACATAGTGACCCGTATAGGTTTTCTATCTGTCTGGCCCAATACAGGTTCCATAAAGTCCATTGTTTGAATAATCGCATCCAGTATTTCTACAGCTCTACTTTCGACTGGTCCATGGTAGGCAACATTAATTCCTTCTTCTTCAACTTCTTCCCACTGAAATCTGGAGTCGTAGACAACAATCTGGGACGTTTCAGTCTCTCTTTTGTTTCCTGCTAAATCACTTACTTCAAAGCTATATTCCAGAATGGTTCCAGGAGGGATATATTTACTTGAAGTATTCGTTTTCCAAAAAAGTTCAGCTACCACTTTTTTTTCAGGCTCAAACTCAAAATACTGGTATACCCCTGACTTTTGCTGTCCTATTCGCATGCGCAAAGCAATTTCTTCAACGACGTCTTCCGAATAAACCTCAATTGAAAATCTTATCCCCTCCGGGAATTCGCTAACCGATCCATGGGACGAAATTTCAATGTCACCAGGAGAAGCAGAGATAAGCCCTTGGAAACCAAAACTACAGATCAGAGCTAATAAAATTATAGGAACATTAATTATTTTCAATATGATAACTACACGGTATTTATTAGTGAATTTGGAAACAATTTAGCTTCACTCAACCGCAGATTTAAGGTGCTCTACTAACATTTGTTCATTAGCGGCACCAGTGAATGATATAGATCCGTTGATAACTGTCAGAGGCACTCCTCTCACACCAAAAGTTCTTCCCAACTCAGGAAATTCCTGCACCTCTATCACTTCAGCATCTATTTTGCCGCTCGTAACGGCCATCGCATGTGCCAAACTGGCAACACCAGGACAATATGGTCAATTCGGGGTCACAAAAACTTTGATAGAAATTTCTTCCTCGAGGGAGCTTAGGAAAGAAATCGTTTCCTCTGAAAGAGCCGGTGAACCTGAAGACACATTTATGATTGCTTCTAGTAGGACTGGAAATTCTGTCCCTGCAGGGATACCCAGATATTTAACGTTTGATTCGTCATCCCTTGAGAAAACAATAGTGGGAACCCTTGCCACGCCATAGGATTCTGTAAGCTCTCTATCCTCTCTATGATTAACAACATCAAGCTGTATTTTCTCAGATAGCAGAGATACTTCTTCTAGCAGCTGCTGAGTCGGAGCACAGGTTTCGCAGTCCATTCCTGGAACTAAAAGACCCTTTAAATCGGGCTCCGTAAAAAGAGTTAGTCTAACGTCATGTACCATCTCTTCTTCAAACCTAGATTTGACGAAATCGCTATCAGATTGGTTAAGAAACTGGGTCAAGACTACCTCCTCATATACAAAATTATAGTTACAGACGCATTATTTTGATTTTTTCAACATCGATGATGAATGAACAAGCCTCTGTATCGTGGTGAACAACCCCAGGACTGTAATAATCACCAATACCAACAGTATTACAATCGATATCCATTCTGAAATTATAAGGCCTAGCCCAACAGCTATAACTCTTTCCGGTCTCGTCATAATCCCGACTTTACAATCTATTCCAAGACCTTCAGACCTAGCTCGCAAATAACTAACCATTACAGAACCTATGAAGGCAGAATAAGCAAGAAGAGGGCCAATAGAACAAGTATCAAACCCACTCAGAAGGGAATCACATGGTCCCGTCAGAAAATATATCAGTACTCCAAAAAACACCAATGCCTCTTGAAGCCGATCTATAACAGAGTCTAGTAGGGCACCAAAGTTACTGACTTTACCCAGTCTCCTTGCCAAACCGCCATCAATTAAGTCTAAAGCGCTCCCTAAAAGCATCACAATACCGCCCACAAGAAGCATACCTAGCGAAATAAATATTGCCGCAATAAAAGTGACTATGAGGCCCAATATTGTCACACCGTTTGGAGAGAACCCCAACTTATCAAAACCTGCCGAAACTGGAGATTCGTAATATTGTTTTAGCAAGTCTCTCAATGAGTCTCTATTCCACATACTTTTTAATTACCCATGCTCATAATAAATGTCATGATTTCAAGCCGTAATCCCATTAAATTTCCCGTCGTCATGAGTCACTGTACCTAGCTGTTCGTAATAGTTGATAACTTCGGACGCTACAGTGTCCCATTTGTATCTCCCAACATCCTTCCGAGCAGTTTCAGCCAGAGATTGTCTTAACTTTGGATTAAGTATTAACTGACCAAGCACGCCCCTCAAGCTCTCGACGTTTTTAGGGGTAAACATCATGGAGTTCTTATGGTCCTCGATCACGTTGGAAAACCCATCAATCCTGCTCGCTGCAATAGTTGCCCCTGCGGCCATAGCCTCCAGAAGAACAATGCCAAAACTTTCTTGCCCCGTAGCAGGAGCGCAAAATATATCTGCAGTGCTATAGTATCGAGCCTTGTCAGACTCAGATACCTCCCCAGCAAGGACGATATCAGAAGGATTACGAGATCCAATAATCCTCTGAGATTCAGCATCCATATCCCCACCACCCACAATAATCAGTCTTATATTTGGAAAGTCCCACTTCAGGTCACTGTATGCAGACAACAAATATTGAAGTCCTTTCCGCTTTTCAAGCCTGCTCAAAAAGAGAATATTAATTTTCCCGTCCTTAAGCTCCAAGAATGGTTCAGCTTCCCTAAATTGGTCAATGAAAATACCATTTGGGATGATTCTGTAGTCGCTGGGAATAAACTCCTCAACAAAATGCTTTGAGCTTTCAGATACCGCAATACTTCCATTTAATTTAGAGGCATAACGGCGAAGGATTTTCTTAGCCATTACTCTATAAAAATGGCTACCTTTATACGTATGGAATGTGGCAACTCTTGTCATAAAACTTGGAATGTCTGCTGCAAGTGCCCCTAACGTAATAAGGCTGGCGAAAGGTTCGTGTATATGAATAACATCAAAAGATTCTTTCCTTATCAAGTGAGCGACTTGCCGATAAATCCATGGTGATAAATTAACTCTCGCGATAGATCCACCCGAGGGAACAGCAACCGGCTTGCCCATCGGGACGAACGAAGTATCTAAGGTATTTGGGTACTTTAGAGAGGAGACAGTGTCAGAATATGGAGCAATTACCTTGGATTCAAATCCCCTTTCTCTAAACTCTCTATGAAGATTTGAAATATGCTCATTTACACCACCAGGTACAGCGAAGTCGTATGGCGAAAATTGACCAATCTTCATAGTAGAAACTACTGCCTTAACAAGGTGATTACTCTTTAAAAACTTTCGCTATAGGCGCTCTTACCCCTGAGCCGACTCCTCCCCTGCAACAAAGTCCTCCACTAACTGCCGTGCTTCATCATCTGTGTATTGAATGAGTGGAGACTTCATAAAATAAGAGGAAGGTGCCGTTATAGGACCACTTAGTCCCCTATCTTTAGCAATTTTGGCGCATCTAACCGCGTCTATTACGACCCCTGCAGAATTTGGGCTGTCCCAAACCTCCATTTTTAATTCAATGTTTAGCGGTACATCACCAAAGCTCTTACCTTCCATTCTGATGTAACACCATTTTCGATCTGTCAGCCAGGGCACGTAGTCACTAGGGCCTACATGAACATCTCTGTCAGGTATAAATTCATCAACTTGAGAAGTTACAGCCTGTGTTTTGGAAATCTTTTTTGAAACCAGCCGGTCTCGATCCAACATATTCATGAAATCGGTATTACCGCCAAAATTAAGCTGGTAAGTCCTGAGTAACTCCACTCCCCTGTCCATAAATAAACGGGTTAGCACTCTATGTGTAATGGTGGCCCCAACCTGCGACTTAATATCATCACCAATGATAGGTGCACCAGCTTCTCTGAAGCGTTTTTGCCAGTAATCATTTTCCCCACTCGCAATGAAGACAGGTATGCAATTAATAAACCCGCATCCTGCCTGTAATACCTGTTCTGTATACCATTTAGTAGCTTCCTCTGAACCAACAGGGAGGTAATTGATAACAACATCCACCTCTCTGTCCTTAAGAATCTGAGCCACATCATCTGTCCCACCAGGAGCCTTAGTTATGAGTTCAGATGTGTATCTCCCAACGCCGTCGTGAGTCATCCCTCTCTGCACAGTAACACCTTGGTCAGGCACATCTTGAAATTTCATGGTGTTGTTGGGTTCAGAAAAAATCGCCTCAGACAAGTCCTTACCAACTTTGTTGGCATCAACATCGAATGCTGCCACCACCTTGATGTCGCCGATCCCATACTCTCCCATAACTGGGTGCATAAGCCCTGGAATGGTCTCGTCTGGACCAGCATCTGCATATTTAGTAATCCCTTGTAGAAACGAGGAAGCACAGTTTCCCACGCCTATTATTGCAACTTTGATATCAGCCAAGACTTCGAACACTCCTCTGGAAATTTATGTTTTTCACTTTAATCGATATTTCATGAACCAATTTTAATAGTCCACAAACTATTAAACCACACGCCAGTCTAGCACTTAGCTTTTCACCTTAACAGTAGAAAGCGGTTCTTATCTGGATATTAAAGCGGAATCCCTCAATTTTGACCACCACATCATGTGGTGCTAGCATCTTTCGTCGCTACAATAGTTTCTGGAGGAATCATTGAATCTAGCAAATATTCTCGCAAAGAGGACTCCGTTTTTCTACGGCTGGGTTATTCTAGCAACATCGGGGTCAACGCAGGTAGTACGCAACGCTGCAGCTAGCTTAACTTTAGCCGTCTTTATGTACCCCATGGCAGATGATCTTGGGTGGAGCCGCACCGTTCTTGCAGGAGCAGCAAGTGCAGGAGGGTTAGCGTCGACATTTTTGTCACCTGCGACCGGCTGGGCTGTCGACAGATATGGCGCTCGAACCGTTCTCAGTGTAAGTGTACTCGTACTTGGAGTAACAACCTTTTTAACTGGTTGGGCGACAGTACCCATATTTTTTTACATCACTTACGGAATCGGCAGAGTTATATTTAGTAGCCCTGTCCAAATTGGGTCCTCTGTTGTGGTTTCACGTTGGTTTATAAAAAGTAGAGGCCGGGCAAACGGAATACTTTCATTTTGCCACTCGATAGGAATGACCGGATTCCCTTTAATGGCATCAATACTGATAGGAATATACGGATGGCAAGTTACTTGGCAAATTCTGGGTGTGGCTGTCTGGATAGTTGCCTTGCTCCCCGCATTTTTATTTCTTGCAGAGACCCCCGAGTCCGTGGGAGTCTTACCAGACGGAGAAACTCCATCAGATGACTCAAAATCAACTTCAAATCCGGGTACATCAGAGGAAGTATCCTGGACGCTTAGGGAAGCAATGAAGACACCGGCCCTATGGCAGCTAGCAGTGGGCACAGGCTTCCTCTATGTCATCCAGTCAGGCACCAATATACATATGGCTGCTTATTTACAAGACATCAATTTAGACTCAAAAGTCGCAGCTTCCGCAGTAAGTCTCACTGCGATATTCACTGGGTTGGGTGGACTTGGATGGGGTTTGATAATCGAAAAAGTAGCTGCCAGATTTTGCTATGCTCTTGTCGCCGCCTTAATGGCGGCAGCTGCGTTGTTATTCATAACCGTCAATAGTCCTCTCACCGCGTTAATCGTGGCCTCGCTGTTTGGAGTCTCTTTGGGCGGAGCGCTGGTGATTCCACCAGTAGCTTTCGCTAACTATTTCGGCAGGGATTCACTTGGGGCTATTAGAGGTATAACAGAACCATTTAATGCCTTCGGACAGGCAATCGGAGCGCTACTATCAGGAGTCATAAGAGATGGAACTGAAAGCTACGAATTAGCTTTCTACACAATGTCTGTAGTGGCTCTATTGGCTATATTTATGACCCTCTCAGCAATCGTCCCAAAGAAATGACTAACCATAGTTAAACAAGAAGAGGGGACCTATCTAAGATCCCCTCTTTTACTTAATTATAAATTTTTAGATACCGAACTTTTTTATCCAGAACCTGGACCGCGACCCATTGAATAAGGCTGCCATCGCTTTAGGCCAGCATCTGCTAACACCGCAGGATTTACACAGGTTCTAGGCCATCTGCCGGTCAGCACAAGAGAAAGTTCTTGACCTACTCGTCTTCGAGTCTCCGGAGCCATTCTCTGTGAAGCAGAGGCTACGTGGGGCGTACTTATAACATTTTCCATGTGTAAGAGAGGATTTTCTGGATCAGGGGGTTCCTGCTCGAAAACATCCAGACCCGCACCCGCAATCCAACCTTCCTCTAATGCTTTTATTAGTGCCTTTTCATCAACGGTCGGACCCCGGCCATTATTGATGAAAAGCGCAGTAGGTTTCATAGCCCTAAACTGATCTTCAGACATTAGATGATGAACTTCCTGAGTAGAAGGTGCATGCATAGACACAATATCTGAACGCTGCAGAAGTTCCTCAAGTGTACTGATAGGTTCCACTCCATACTCAGTCATTGAAAGTTCCTCAATATAAGGGTCGAAAGAGATCATATTCACTCCGAACGCCTTGGCCCTTACAGATGTTGCTTTGGCAACATGTCCGAAGGATATAAATCCAAGCGTTTGGCCCCATAGCCTAGGAAACTCCGACAGCAAAGGTCTCCCTTCAGACCATCTTCCGTCTTTGACCATAGCGTCCATCACATTGAGACGTCTGAAGGATGCAAGCAATAGCATCATAGTGTGGTCAGCCACCTCTTCTATGAAGGTATCAGGCACATTTGTTACAGGTATGCCATGCTCAGTAGCAGCAACCACATCAACCGTATCTGCACCCACACTTCCTAGGGATATGACCTTACAGTTCTCGAGCGATTCAATGATCTTTCTCGTAATCGGTCTCCCTCTCGCAATCAGTCCATCGGCGTCTTTTGCCTCAGCAATAAACTCATCCTCACTTTGGGCATCTATCTCCACGATTTCAGCCCCAATGGGATCGAGAGCCAATCTTTCCAAACTATACGAACCATCTGCCAGGTCGAAAGTGACTCCGGCTGGCTTCTGCGTTACAACTTTATATTCAGCCAATTTAACTCCTCCTCACAGTCGTCAATATTATTGTCAAATCACTATTGATCAAAACCGACGACCCTACTAAGTTTCGCGGTGCACAAGAATAAGGCAACACGCGTCAACTGGCAAATATCCAATCTGGATATAGTCAACATAACTTAAAATATAGCAATTGGATTTACGGGAGATCCGGTAGTATTAGTCAGCTTTAAAGGACCCATTGACAGCATGAACTCCCAACGATTACGCCGAGCGCATTCTACGGCCAAATCTTCTAAATTGGCGTTATCAAGAATCCAAAGACCCATAGCCACAATACCCACCTGGTGAATCGGCTGAATTACATTGGGATATGGTGCTGGAATGATGTCATTGCCAGTATCTGTCCCCAAAACTGCAATACCCCTCTGATGTAGCAGTGGCAAGCAGCTTGCGTGGCACGCAGTCGAACCTTTCTCTCTAAAGTCTACAGGGCCCTCTATTTCCCTTCGGTACAGCTGGCCAGTCCTTACCAACAGTACATCTCCTTCTGTGATTTCAAAGCCCATCTGGCTTTCAGCTGCCTCTATATCAGAGGGTAAAACCCCTTCTCCTCTTTCAAGCCAATCAACTCCTCTAATCCTAGGGACATCTACCAAAATCCCCCTTGTAACGATGCCTTCAGCCGCTACCTCAATAGATTCCACAGTGGCTCCCAAATTAGTAGATACTAGATGTGACGGACGTCCGTTATACATCTTCCCTTCCCAGAAAAAATGCGCCAAGCTGTCAATATGAGTGACTGTGTATCCGTGAAACACCATGCCAATATAGTCTGTAGCGGCTTGAGAAAGCCTACTAGTGACTTTCTGTTCGGTCCCCCAGCCCTCGCCACTTTCAACCATGTAATGAACCGCAGGAGCAGTGGCGTCTGGCGTAGGGTCAAATACAACGGGACGGGCACAAGATACAGTCGTTCCATCAACTACAAGTGAAACCGACTGTTGAACTTTCTGTGGTGTCAAAAAATTCAGAGTACCCAACTGATCATCATCTCCCCATCGGCCCCAATTACTCAATTTTTGAAAATAACTAAGAATCTCTTTTTCTTCTGGTAGTGGGCTGTTAGCCATTTGTTTTACTCCTAATAATTGACTGGGTCATACTCACTATGAGAGTGCAGATACATATACTCTTCTAGGGCCTATAATAGCCTGTAACTTTAAATATGTTTTGGCGGTACTTTTGTTACTGAATCCTACTAACAACCGATTTTTGTCAGCATTGCAGTTTAGAGACTTTCGCGTTTTGTGGATTGGAAGCATAGCCGCAGGCGCAGCCGCTTGGGCTCTCATAGTTGCAAGAGGATGGCTAGTGTGGGATATGTCCCACTCATCACTAGATGTCGCTATTGTGACTTTTCTTGCAATGATTCCCAGAGTTATTATTCCTCCTTTCAGTGGTTATCTGGCTGATAGATTTGAGAGACGGAAGGTAATGGCTGGATTATTCAGCTTAAACCTTGGACACAACTTAATCCTTGCGATGCTTATTTTTGCTGGTGACATCCAGATGTGGCACTTGATGACAATGGCGTTTATTGACGGGTCCGCTAGGTCTGCGCAAATGCCCGTAGGTCAAGCTTTAGTTCCCAATCTTGTCCCTCGAGATCGTCTATTAAACGCAGTAGCGCTCAATCAGGCAACTATGCATGGATCTAGGCTAATAGGTCCATTGGCAATTCTCCCTTTACTAATTCTTGGGATCGAATGGGCTTTTTTACTGTGTTCAGGTTTCTATCTCATCAGCTTAATTCAATCATTGAGAATACAAAGTACCTCAACCGGAAATATGGACAAAGAAAGAGGTTTCTTCTCTAACCTGGTTGAAGGCGTTCCCTATGTTTATCGAGACGCAAGGCTGAGGGTCATAGTTTTAATGGCGTTCCTTCATTGCGGATTTACTATGTCTTTTGAATCTATTTTGCCAGTTCTTTCCGTAAAGAAATTTGGCGCTGTAGAAGGCAGCGATTTCAGCTTGATGATGATGTCAATAGGAGCCGGAGCATTAATAAGTGTCATAGCTCTTTCCGGTGTCAGGCAGGAATCAACTAAGGGGAAGATGTTTCTCAATTTGGGGCTTCTTAGTGGTTTGGCCCCAATAATCCTAGCCCTTTCTATAAATATGCCTATGGCAATTGCTGCTGCGATTCTAATGGGGGCTGCTCAAGCTGGTTATATGACTCTTACTCACACGATGATCCAATTGGTAACAGAAGACAATGTACGAGGAAGAGTAGGTGCCGTTTATTCAGTTCATATTGGTGGAATCATGGCATCTATGAACTTAGCTAACGGTGCCTTAGCAGAAATATCTTTCTTGGAACTTAGTTTTTGGGATGGATTACGGAATGTCATGCCGGCAGACACTATGCTGACTGCTGGCGGTCTGTTGTTCGTCTTTTCAGTCTTCGCAAGTTGGTCTTTTGCAACTTTGCGAACCATTTACCAGACCGGTATTCCAATTACCAGAGGCGCGGAAGCCGACTAACTTTATGACTGGAAAATAGCAACAGAATAGCCTCAATTAGATTGTGTCTTTCCCAGAAATCCTTAAGCCTAAATGGCCGTCACTGTTAGGGTCCTGAACATTTTATCAACATCATTAATATCAGGAAGATCAGTACCCACTTCTTCACAGCTAAGAGAAGAAATTGCTACTCCAAACTTAACACTTTCTATCGGACTCATATTCTTCATATGACCTGACAGAAATGCAGACGAATAAATTGCTCCCGCTCCATTAGAATCAGTTAGTGTTATATCAGGAGCAGTGATCCCAAATCGTTTATCTTCAGAATAGTAATGAACACCCATGGGTCCCCCAGTGACCATAACTATGCCAATCCCGCGACCTAGGGCATCCTTAGCCCACTTAGATGCAAAACCTATCGGTAAATTCTCACTTACGGCTATTTGAATCACACTGGCCAATGAATAAACGTCAAGTCCTGATTTATTTACAAGTGCTAAATCCTCCAGGTTAAGAAAAACTGGTATTCCTAGAGTATTGGCTTGTTCAAGTGCAGGAGCATTGTGGGGCCAGTCATATATATCGGCATAAACGAATTTCGAGCCCGTCATAATGGAAAGATCAGACTCTGTCATGGTCGACAAAACATCTTCCCTTCTTTTCCAAATATATGTTCGCCCTCCAGTTTTGTCTGAAATTACTATCTCATAGGGAGTTTCAAGACTAGAATCCAGGCTGAATGTCCCCTCTATCCCAAGCCGACGAAGCTCGTTGACAACATTTTCCCCCAGAACATCATCCCCAAGTCGATTAGTTACAAGCCCAACTCTCCAACCAAGAGAATTTAATGATGAGGCGACTATTACAGCGTCATCTGACAAAAAATCGGCTCTGTCCTTCCAGTCAGATCCTTTATCCCATTTTAATGGGCTATCGACAGTGTATACCTCAGCGGGACTAATAGATCCTATACATGTCACATCTGGGAAATCAGAAACTCTCGGGTCGGCTTGTAAAATTTGGTGGGAACGAGACAATAAAGTCCTCTCGGTAGTTATTGAATTAGCAAAGACTAGCACAGGTTACCCGGGTTCACTGGTAAGTTACTCGTACCTACACGGAATAAAAGAAGATGATTTTGATAGCCCTTGCATCGATAGGCGGAACTTTAGCTTTATTAGTAGTCTTAATCCTTATCTATTACTCGTTAGAGGCTAGACGCCAAGGATTTTCCGTTATAAGTCAAAATCTTGAATATTTCTCTGAAATAACTTACTTAGACAGCAACAATGTAACGATAGCTCCTAGTCTTGAAGATGTCCGTTTCCTCAAACTTCCATTGATCGGTTTGGTGTCTAGAGAAGGGAGTCTAATACTTGGTGGCCCAGTAATACATCATCAGAACACTATTACCAGGTCAGTGGTAGACATTAAAGGAAAAATTCAACAAGGCGCCAGGGTCAGGACCGACGTGTTCATTCACCAAAAAAACCCGATGCACAGTATTGGCTTAGATTACTCAGAGATTACGTTTAAATCTGAACTTGGAGAGTTAGAGGCCTGGACAATACCTGGGAGCGGTAAGACTTGGATAATATGCGTGCATGGGCACCGATCTAATAGAAGGGAAAGCCTTAGGTTCTCCCCATTATTTGAATCCATGGGCTTGGATCAAATGTTAATGAAATATCGAAATGACGCTGACTCTCCAGTTGATAAAGGTGGGTATCACATGTTTGGCCTTACTGAGTGGAGAGATCTGGAGGATGCGGTAAAATACGTTATAAATCAAGGTGCGGAAAACGTATTCATCCTCGGCCACAGCATGGGTGGTTCCATAGCCCTGCAGTTCATCTTGAAATCAGATCTGCGCTCCCATATAACTGGGGTGATACTCGAGTCACCCGCTTTAGACCTGAATGGAATCATAACTGCTAAAGCTAAAGCTCTCCCGTTTCCAGCAACGACGCTGTTGCCGCCAATAAAAAAGATGGTTTCCAAACTTGTAAACCTAGAATGGTCGGATCTTAATTACATATCTAAAGCCAGCGAAATAGAGCCTCCAATTCTTCTTATCCACAGTAAGAATGATAAAACCGTTCCAGTCGCTCAAAGTGACGAATTTGCCAACGGCATTCCACATCTGTTCGAGTATCTCAGGTTAGAGGGTGCCCCACATGCCGCTGCATGGAACTTTTCCCAGCACAAAGTTGAATCGTTAATTAAAACATTTATTACCAGCATGGTTTCTAAAACCCAAAATAAAAAATAGAAACCACTTTCTCTACCTGTGATACATTGCCCACTAATTAAGACCCCATTGGAGGAATAGATTGAGCAACCTGAAAGGAACCGGAATGCTAGCCGTTTGGTGTGACGTACCGGCAACAGTGGAGCAAGAATTCAACGAGTGGTACAACGAGGAACATATCTATGAAAGACTGTCAGTACCAGGTATTTTAAGCGCTGCTAGATATGAAGCAATAGTTAATGGACCGAAACATCTGGCAGTATACGAATTGGAATCCGTAGAGGTTTTACAATCTGCTGCATATCTGGAGCTAAAATCTAATCCCAGTGAATGGTCAAAGAAAATGTCTCCCGATGTAATAGCGAGCAGATATATACGGAATGTTTACGAACAGATATTCCCAGATGCTGTAGACGCAGTCACATCCACCAGTGGGTTAGCACCTGCATTACAGATCGGACGAATGGGAATACCAACGGAACAAGAAGAAGAATGGAATGAGTGGTACAACACCATATACATACCTAACTATGAAACCGTTCCCGGAGTCATACGTGGTCGAAGGTACAAAACTATTGAAGGTTCCCCTGCATATATGACCTTCTATGAAATGGAGTCGACGGGAACCTCGCAAACAGAAGAATGGTTTAAGCAACAAACTGCACACCCATCCAATGCCAGTATGCGTGAGGCGATGCAACATGAAGCAGACTCCCCAGGTATCTGGCAGAAGACATTTGAACCATCCTAAAGGCACCCCATATCCCGCTAGGTAAATAAGGAAGTACTCAAAATGGAATGGATGGTGTTTGCTGCGGCTAGCGCATTTACTTTTGCCTTGGTGTCCGTACTAGACAAAATACTTATCAGCGATCATGTTGGAAGCGGAAAAATCTTTGTAGCAGGTGTCGGCGGAGCACAAGTTCTACTTGGAATAGCGACTTTACCGCTGGCCACCTTTTCAGGATTTGATGCCTCTGTCATAACTGTGGCATTACTATCGGGCGTATTCTCTGGAACATACCTAATTGGAATGTTTATCATTATGGAATCCCAAGACGTATCCCGCGTTGTTCCGGTCGTCTCAACTTATCCTATTTTTGTGGCATTTCTAGCTTTCTTATTCCTGGATGAGCATGTCAGCATTTTTGCATGGGCATGTGTAATTGTGACTGTTGTAGGTGCTGCAATGGTATCTCTTGCGCCCAAGTCAATTAACTCAACCGAGGGAGTTGGCATACTGGCATTGTTATTCCTTTTGTTGGCGAGTATGTCATTTGGACTCAGTCAGTTTTTATCGAAAACCATTGCCGAAGAAATGACGATGTGGACTCAGTACTCCTTAAGAGCATTTGGAGGAGGAATTACTTGTGGTTTGTTGATTTTTTTGCCGGGTGTAAGACAAGGACTAGTAACTTTATTTACCAACTTTAAGACCATGATGGTATTTTCAATAACCGAAATTGTACTGGTTTTTTTTGCGATACTATTCTTCTTCCTTTCCGTCTATTCGGGAGAGATCTACTTAACTGCCACTGTGATGGCTACAAGACCACTATTTGTTTTTGGTCTGACATTGTTGCTGAGCATCCCTATGATCGGATTATTCAAAGAATCTGTCAGAGGAAAGGCTATGGCGACAAGGGCTACCGGTATAGTACTTACTGTAGGTGGAGTTATTGGAGTTTCTCTGACATAAATGGTTTTAGCTATCAATATTAAGTAACAACGTGCTATGAAATTCGGAAACTTTCTTTTTCCACAATCCAGCGGCCCTTCAGACGATTACAGAGCGGTTACTGAAGCTCTCAATGAGTCTATTCTCAGTGAACAACTTGGTTACGACGAAGTTTGGCTTGGGGAACACCATCTAGACGGTGCATGCGCCTATGTCGACCCAATAGCATTTGCTGGAACAGTGGTAGGCCAAACCACAAAAATCGGCATTGGATTCTCTGCGGTCCAAATGGCACTGCATCACCCGACCAGACTTGCTGAACAGATATCCCTTTTAGATAACCTTAGTAAAGGACGTATAACTCTTGGTATAGGAAGAGGAACAGCTTTTAATTTTTACGAATATAGGGCCTATGGAATTCCATTCAAACAAGCACAAGACAGATTGCTAGAATCCGAAGAAATATTAACGTCATCATGGACAAATAAAACGACTTATAGACACAAGGGTAAACATTTCAATCTTGAGATGCCCCAACTTAGACCCGCCGTCTATACGAAGCCACACCCGCCACTCATAAGAGCCCTGGCAACTGAAGAAACCCTGTTAGAAATGGCCAGACTCGGACGTCCTTTCATGATGGTTGTGCAATCGGATGAAGAAACAATTCGACTTTTCCATAAATACCAGGAAATGATGCGGATTTCAGGCCATGAAGAAAATCTAATAAAAAAGAATCTGGCAAAAACCAGAATTTGGAGAAACATAGTGGTCGCTGAATCAGATGAAGAGGCTGCTGAAAGAGCTCTTCCAGCATTTGAAGAGTATACGCAGCACATTAGAGACGTTCGCGAAAACTTGAATACCCCTGAAGAACTTGAAAGCGTCAGGGGAAATTTGGACAATCCTAGGTTCACTTCACGCCACAACATAATATATGGATCTCCATCAACCGTATCCAAAAGAATATCTCAGCTGAGTAATGCTGGTGTGGGAGGACTGATCCTTCACTTTAGAGTAGGGACATTGTCGCAAAAACACAATGAAGAAAGCCTGCGTTTGTTTTCTTCAGAAGTAATTCCGACGTTTAGAAACACCTCATAAGATTGTTCTTACATCAAAGCATTCTCATCTGTAATGTCTCGCCCTATAATTAGTGTGTGAATATCTCTTGTGCCTTCGTAGGTATCAACTGTTTCCAGATTCAGCATATGGCGAATCACAGAATAGTCTAAGGTAATGCCACTTCCTCCCAGCACCTCTCTAGCTGTTCTCGCAGCTTTTAAGGAAGCCCTAACATTCTCACGTTTAGCCACTGATACATGGTTGTAAGCCATCGTGCCAGCATCCTTCATTTTTGCCAATTTCCAAGCCAACAGAAGACCTTTCGTATGATCGGTAACCATATCGACCAACTTGTCTTGAACGAGTTGTCTACTAGCAATAGGACGGCCAAAAGTACTTCGTGATTTAGAAAACCGAAGTGCGTCAGTGTAAACACTCTCCAGTGCACCCAAGGCTCCCCAAGCAATCCCATAACGAGCCTGTGTCAGACAGGATAGTGGGGCAGATAAACCCCTAGCATCGGGAAGCATAGCCGTCGCAGGAACTTCAACATCTTCAAGTACAAGTTCACTCGTAACAGAAGCCCTCATGCTCATTTTTCTTTCTATTTTGTTGGCATTAAACCCATTGGCACTCGTAGGAACTAGAAATCCTCGTATAGTACCCTCATCATCTTTGGCCCAAACTAAGGCAATGTCGGCGATATTTCCATTGGTTATCCACATTTTGGTTCCATTCAAAATATAGGTCTCACCATCTCTAACCGCTGTAGTCTTCATTGCTCCGGGGTCTGATCCACCATCATGTTCTGTTAGTCCAAAGCAACCTACAAGCTTGCCATCCGCCATCTGAGGCAATAATTCATGCTTTTGCTCTTCCGATCCATACCTGCTTATTGGGTACATAACTAAAGCGCCCTGGACACTAGCAAAGCTTCTGAGACCAGAATCTATCCTTTCCAATTCATACATTATCAGTCCATAGGCTAGATTCCCCACACCAGGACATCCATATTCCTGCGACAAATTAGCCCCGAGAAATCCCATTTCCCCAAGCTCAGGAATAATCCTGGTTGGAAACTCCCCAGATTCCCACCATGCCGCAACATTTGGCATTAATTCACGATCCAAGTAATCCCTTGCTGATCTCTGAATCTGACGGTCCTCTGAATCAAATAGTTCTGCCACACTGTAATAGTCAAGCATTTAGGCTCACTTCCTCGAAGATTAGTTTACAAACTACCTAGAGATTCTACATTCACCCGTCTACCATCTTCCACATGGCCCCATAATTGGACCATACATATAGATTCAGATCTGATGATTACAGAGTATAGACTCAGACAGGAAAATATAGAGAGGAAGCATTAATCGCCTATGGCAAGTGTAAAACTGAGTGATCTTCCCTCACGAGACAGAAAAATAATTCGTGCTTGGTGTATGTACGATTGGGCCAATTCAGCCTTCGCAACAAGCGGCATAGTCGCAATTTTTCCGGTTTACTTTGTTCTTCTTTTTAAAGACGCCCTCGGAGACGAGGCTATTATGTGGGGCTTCACTTTCACAGGAAGTTCAGTCTGGAGTCTAGCTGCCGCTTCATCGACAGCTATCGTCGCCCTCTCCAGCCCCATATTAGGCATAATCGCCGATCGAATAGCAGCGAAAAAGCTACTCCTCTGGACTTATACGATTGTTGGGGCCAGTTGCACCATGCTTACTTTTTTTTCCGCTTACACTCCGTTTGCCTGGATTTGGCTACTAATCACCTTTGCTCTAGGAAATATAGGCTTTGCCGGTAGTCTGGTTTTCTACAATTCATTTCTGCCGCACATTGCGCCAAGAGATTTGTCAGACGAAGTTAGCTCCAGAGGTTTTGCATACGGATACTTGGGAGGAGGACTTCTTCTACTGATTCACTTGATCTTGAATTTGCTTTTAAGTAACACCTCTTATATTGACCTTGTTACAAGGCTTTCCCTAGCATCGATAGGCATATGGTGGTTCGGATGGGCGTTATGGACATTCAAGGTTTTACCAGAACCACCTATTGCCAAACGATATCCTGAAGCTCTCAAAATAAACGCCGCCCAAATTACCAAATTTGGTTTTAAAGAAGTGGCCAATACGTTACGTGATATAACTAGATTCAGGGAAATATTGATATACCTCGTTGCTTATCTTCTTTTCAACGACGGACTGCAAACTGTGATGGGACTTGCGGGGGCATTTGCCGCTGACACTCTACACATACCGCTAGCTTTCAATATGGCAACCATATTAATCATCCAATTCGTTGCCGCAGGCGGCGCTATGCTGTTCAGTGTTTTAGCGAGGCAAACGACGACGAAAAAAGCGTTGTACGTTTCACTAGTAGGCTGGATATTTATTGTTTTGTTCGGAATAGCGTTAGTCCCACTTTCCCCTTCCGATACAAAAAATTACGACTACAGACTGGAATACGTAGAGACCACACATAAGTATCTTGTCTCATCTGCCCCAGATTTAACTGACTCACAAACCGATCTAGCTTGGTCAGCAAAAACAGGCCATATAGAAAAGGGAAGCATACTAACGAGGAAGGATAGTGATCGACTATTAAAAACCTTGGAATTGGATCCAGAATCCCGGTACAGTGGCACAACTATAAACGGCCCCTTGGGAGGGAAACAGTCAATAGGTAAGTCACATCCTTCATTGTTAGGGGAAGGACCAATTGACTGGTGGCCTTCCCTAATAAGGTCAAAGGTTTGGGCTCCATTAAGTTTTGACATCGGATACCAATGGTTGTTGCTTGGTCTATTTGTTGGGTTGGTGATGGGCGGTAGTCAGGCACTGGCACGAAGTCTTTTTACACAGATATCTCCCGAAACAAGGAGTGGAGAATTTTTCTCTTTCTTCGGTTTCATGAGTAGAGCATCTTCCGTTTTCGGGCCTCTTTTATATGTATTTGTAACGGGAGTTCTTGACACCAGATCAGCAATCCTTTCAATCCTAGTGATAATAATTGCCGGTACCGTGGTGCTTCGTTGGGTCAATGTGGAATCCGGGATAAAAACAGCAATTGCAGAAGATATCCGTGTTAAAAAATTAACTACTCATCCAAACTAATTTCTTTCCCTATAATCACAGCAGCTTCAACTGGCCAGTCAACGGTAACACCGTCTAATCCTAAGCCAAGGTTACTTGATAGTTGCTCCGGATTTTCAAAACCCCAAGCTCCTACATACAAGCCGGAATTATGTGCACTTGATACAAAATTCTTGTCTATATATCCAACGTATGGAAATATACCGACCATTCCCTCGCTGACACACCACTCAATAAGCTCCTCAGATGTCTCAATAGTGAGAAGCCCATGAGCTAATTCAGGAAGCATTTTTGCCGACAGTAATAGTTGATCCTGCAAGAACGATATTATAGATATCCCCGGCACTGTTAACGCTTCCCCTGATTTTTCGTAATTGTTATCAGGAATCCATCCCATCGTCTCTAGCAAACTCCTAAGTTCTATAAGTAAGTCTTCCTCCTCAGATTTAATCTCTACAAAGATGTGAACTCGATTTTCAAACTTCGCTAAGATTTCTTTCAGTGTTGGAACTTTTTCTGAGGGTGAATTTGAATCGAACCACGAGCCTGCATCCAAACTTTTAATCTCTTTTAAATAGAGGTCCCTGATCTTGCCCTCGCCATTGGTGGTCCGATTTACCGTCTCATCATGCATTACAACAATGACTGAATCAGCGGTGAGATGTATATCCAGTTCTATGTAGCTAAATCCAGCGCTTACAGATGCATCGAAACTCGTAACGGTGTTTTCAGGATACTCAGAGGAAAATCCTCGATGAGCTATAACGATTGGCGCTTTAGTATCCATTTCATTTGACACTTTTTGATAGCCTCCTGCTCATTTTTGGGCGGTCCTTAAGAAGTATAAATTCCTTGTCCTTCCCTGTCATTTTCACCTATCTAATCAAGGGTTTTAAATTTGTCTGTGCTAACATTCCTAGGCTAACATTCCTAGTTTGGGCCAACGTAGCTCAGTGGCAGAGCAGCTGTTTCGTAAACAGCAGGTCGGCGGTTCAAATCCGCCCGTTGGCTCCAGAACAAAATTATTCATATGAGCCTCCTATTCAATCGAAGATTTTTATCCAGCTAGAATACAAATGTGCCAAATATTATTCTGAAGGAGTAAAAAATGGCGGATCTGGAAGTGCGGCGATTAGGACGTACCGAGATGAGACCAAAGGCACTTGGGCTGGGAGGTGGCTATCTGGGTGATCCCAAACACACAGACGATGAAGCGGTAGAAACCATTCACGAGGCCATTGAGCGGGGAATTAATTTTGTTGATACTTCTCCAGAATATGGTGTCAGTGAATCTCGAGTCGGCTTAGCATTGGCTAATGGTTGGAGAGAAAAAGTGTACCTCCAAACTAAAGTAGGCTCCCATCCAAAGTTTCTTCGAGACTTTTCAAATAAAGCAACAACATGGAGCCTGGAAAACAGTTTCAAGTTGCTCAAAACAGACTTTGTGGATTCGGTACTTATACATGGCCCTCGATATGACATCGAAGCACCGCTACAAGAATGTTTGGATGTATTGCTCGATTGGAAAGCTAGACAACGCATCGGTCATATTGGCATCGGAGTACGACAACCCGAATTCCATAAACGGGCCATAGAAACAGGGGAAATGGATATTGTGTTGTCGTTTTTAGACTACACCCTACTTTCCCAATCAATCGCTGAAACAACGATTCCACTTGCTCTTAAAAATGATGTAGGAATCATTTTGGGAAGCCCTCTAACGGGGTCGCTACTAGCAGGGCCAGAACCTAAAGTAGATTTTGAAGCTGAATTGCCTACGGATCTACCTCCCTCTCTCATAGGTAGCAGACTAGACCCGTCCGTCGTGCCAGCAGCTCACCAGATGTGGCAATGGTGCAATGAACGGGGTTTGAACATCCGTGACCTAGCAATTCAGTTTGCTCTCCAGGCTCCCGTTGACGGAAATGGCATTGTGCTTACCGGTCCATCTAACCTAAAAGAATTTGACGAGGTATACAAAAGTGCCACGAATGAAATCCCAGAAAATGTGTGGCAAGACTTTGAAAATGAATTTGGAATAGGAATCTAA
>Ga0209034_10000103_pt1 | contig 41076 bp, 16 predicted proteins | sample MarorgKNORR_S2LV_2_FD_188219 | JGI IMG/M metagenome (GOLD analysis project Ga0209034, IMG submission 188219) | Marine microbial communities from the Southern Atlantic Ocean, analyzing organic carbon cycling - 250m_A/KNORR_S2/LV (SPAdes) (version 2) | ecosystem: Environmental > Aquatic > Marine... | reverse complement strand
TCCGCATGATCAATGTAATCGCGCAGGTGAAGGAGAATCCGCTCTTGGACCCCTGGACGGGGTACGGCCATGCTAGTCACGTGCCGTGAGCGCAATCGTCCACTCAAGAATGTTAGCGAGATGAGGGCGGAACGTGATTCACGCCTCAGAGTGGTCCGGATCGGGCACCCATTCCTCATTATCGGGGTCCCAGAGCCATCCGGGGTGCTCATCGTGTTCCTGTAGCCTCGATTCGGGCTCTGAAATGGGTTCCTCTGTAATGCCGGGTTCCGCGTAGGACTCCTTGGCCCACGCGTACGCGCCCTCGGCCTCGGCCTCCTCCTTGACTTCAGTAGTGCCATCGAGCTCCTCGTCCTCATCCTCCTCCAACTCGACGAAGAAGTAAACGAATCCTCCAATGGCTGCAATCACCACCAACAGAATGAGTATGATTGTGCCCATTCCCATACCGCCTCCGCCAGAGTCGCCTACTCTGATGGTCCAGTCGTCGTTGTCAAAGTCGTCCTCATGGAAGTCCTCGCCGCCGTACTTGAAGACCGGGGTGGCCGAGCCGTCTATCCTCGATGCCGGTATTCCCAGTGACCAGGACGAATCATCGCCCACGACGGTGTTGTTGACATTGTTCCCAGCGATAGTCACTGTGACTGTCTTGCCAGGGAGTCCGACACCGGTGAAGACCGCGACTCCGTTAGAGGGCACCGAGGTATCATCCGGAGGCGAAATGTCGAACGCTATCCCTGTGACAGAGAAGGTTATTGGGTTGGAGTTGATCTTAGAGCCGTACGTGTCTGTAGCGACGAAGACGACGTTTTCTAGGGTCCACGTGGTCATGTCAGTGTCGTAGAAGAACATCGATACTGGATTGTAGATCGCCATCCCGTCCATGCCGACGTTGATTACCATGCCGAAGTGGTCGTCTGAAATGGTCCCCTCATCATCGTAAACGGACAGCATCAGTTCCTGTCCGGGGTCAGGGTCCTCGAAGTAGTCCAACAGGTTGATCTCAGCCCTAGTACAGCGATCTTGGGCCTGGGAGTTGGACTCACAATAGAGATCAATCTCGCTGCTCCAGCCAGTCTGGTCGAAAGTAGGCTGGCTGTTGCCCGCATCAGGAGGATTGTCAGCGACGATGAACAACTCAGACCAATCACTGTAGTCGTAGCCGTCGTAAGACCGGAATCGCATCAAGTACTGCTGGTCATGCATCAGATTCGTGGAGTCCCATTCCAGCGACCAAGCGCCGTTGGCGGCGAAATCGGACACCGAGTTGGAGTATACTAGGAGGTAACCGTTTGCGACATCCTGGACTTCAATGTCGACCCTAGATACAGCCCCGTCGTTGTCGCGGGCGACGCCCTCGAATACGGTTCCCTCAGAGACCGAGAGCCTCTGCCCGTCCTGCGGGGTGATGATGCTGATGAATGGCGGGCTGTTCGAGTTGTCGATGGTCAGAGTAAGGACCACTGGAACGCATTCGTCGACCACGCTCTCGCAGAAGTCGGTGTCCGAGGCCCAAACGGTGAATGTGTAAGTGGCGCTCTGGCGAGGCTGGCCACTGAAGTCCCAAGTCCAACTCCAATCGGGACCTCCTTCGGCAGGGGTGGTGATGTCGAAATCGGGCCCTTCGATATGGAAGAAGATGTCCTGGATGTCGACGCTGCACTGTATTGGGCAGCCGTAGTAGTCGAAAGCTGTGCCCTCAAAGGTCACAGTTCCCTCTGAGTGTGTCGAGAAAGTACTCGGGGACGTCACAGTGATAGTCGGGGGCTGGGTGTTGAGTTTGATGCTCTTGGAGATAATCGGGCTGTAGTCAATACCGTCGAATGCCCTGAACTCGAAGACGTAGTCACCCTCCTCCCGGTCTCTCATGTCGATCTCGTAGTACCATGAACTGAATGGCCTGTTTGTCCTAGTGACCTGTCCTACGTCCATGCCACTGGTGTCCACGGCCAGTCCCGCGTTGCTCCACTCGCTGGTGAAGGGGTCTTTGACCTGCACTTCGTGGACGTAGCCGCCTTGGTCCCACTGAGCCAACTCGTCAGTAGCGTAGATACCTGCCAATTGCCCGTCGTGGGCGCTGCCAGTTACGTTAACCACTCTGCGGTAAGAATGGCCATCCGATTGCGTGACAAAGACAGTCGGTGCGCGGTTGAGTAGGTTGATTGTTTCCTGCAGGGTGGAGTCGGTCAAAGTGAATTCCCCTTGGTCGTAGCCGAAGCCGAAGCTGTAGGCGGTGTAGTAGTAGCGGGAGAGTTCCCTAGTTCCCAATAGCGTGTCGCAGTCATCGTCAGCGGTGTCTATTGTCAGGTCGCCGTCGTTGTCAATCCCATCTGAACAGGAGTCCTCATACTCGTCCATGGCGAAGTGGTTGGGATTGTCGCCCCCGCCTAGGCCTCTGATGTCGAGATGGAAGTCCGACGGTAGGGCGAACCACTGTGTGTAGCCATCGCCTTCCGTGTACAGAGAATACAGGTCATTACCCAGAGCGTCCTCAATCAGGACATTAGCACCAGCGACCCGTTCGCCATTTACCAGAGTCTGTAAGCGAACCATCTCGGCCCGCCGAACTTGGACTGTCGGAGGCGAGGGAGTGGTGTCGATGTATATCTTGGTGCGGTCGAGATTGGACAGGTTGGCGAAGGTGAAGGTAGTCGAGTTGTTGTCCATATTGATAGCGAGCGGGAACCCCCGTGGGGTCATGTTGGCGCAGTTGGCACAGTCTTGGACGAACGTCGGACGGATGTTCGTCTGGTAGTCGTTGGGAGGATACGCCTCTTGATCGGACCAGAGAAGCCTGACCGGATACTCACCGGGAGGGGGGCTCGGGATGTACTCCGACTGCACGGTAATCGAACTCTTGGTGACGTTGTACGTCATCCCGACGCCCGCCCATGTGTTCTGTGAGAAGAAGCCGAGGGTACCGTACTGCTGCGACCCTGCGTAGCCATCGTCGTAGTTCGTGGCCCTTACGCCTGTGCCGGGTATGTTGAAGGTATTCCGCTGGATGTCCAAAAGCGCTCCCACTGCCCTGATTCCATCGGCGTCACCGGTATCGGGGACGTTGACGGTGTTGTCGAACATCGAGACCCCGGTCCTGTAAGCGTGGACTGCAGGGCAGGTGAAATCGCCGTCCCAGTCATCGTACTTGGTGGCCTGGCATGAGCCAGTCCCGTCAGAGGTGATTGAGTTGTTTGCCAGATAGATACGTGCTGCCTGAGGGTTAGGTGATTGGGAGCCATACTCTCCTGCACGGATGGGTTCCCTAGCAGTGTCGTGGATGGTGTTGTTCTCGGCCACCACGTCGAATGAGCCGAGCATCCACAGCCCGTTCCAGCCACCAATCGGACCGATGTCGTTGTTGTGGACCTGCACCTCGCTCGACTCAATCGATATCCCCGAGGCTTCGTCTGCGCCTTCGAGATCATTGTCCACAATGCGAGCAAGGCCGCCGTCGAAGACAGTGATGGGGGAGCCGTCAGCAGTTGTAATCTCGTTGGAGATTATCTCGATGGAGTAGTCTACGTTACCTACTGATTTCCTGCTGTTGATGTCTATCCCGTTGCAGTTGACGTTCAACTCCGAGTTTGTGACACTGCCCGAGGAATGGCGCATGCTCAGGCCGTAGTCACCTATGGCGGTCGCAGCGTCAATCTCAATGAAAGTGTCCTCGGCCCATAGCACTGGTCGGCTCGGGTCCCATCGGCCACAGCCGACGTTAGTTCCAATGAAGTTCGGCGACTCGAGTATCAGTGGCGTAACCGGAGTGCCCGAACTGTAGATCTGCACCGCCGAGCCCCTCACATCGCTCTCATCGTCGGTTCCGACCGTGTACTCACCGCCGATGAGCCGGGGCTGAGCTAGGTTCGTGGTCAGCAGGCTGGTGGTGTTGATGTCGGTGAACTCGATCTCGGTCAATGTGGGGCTGGCACCATCGATGACCAGTGCGCCGTAGCGCCATTCGTAGACTGATTGAATGTACATTGGTATCCCCCACGCCCCGTCGATTCTGAGGTATCTGAATCCACTCTCGGACAGGTCGATTGAATTACGGATCAGTACGCCTTCGTAGCAGGATGGGTCCCTCACAAATATCTCTTGGTTCCCGTGGCTCATGCCATAGCACTCGCCGGTGGCGCTGCCGTTTGCAGGGTCAGTCCACCGGAAGTTGATCCTCTGCGCGGTGTTAGCATTACCTGCGGCTCCACAACTCATGACCCCGGCACACAGGTTGCCGCGAACGTCGAGGTGGGTGCCGTTGGGGAAGGTTACGGTTGTTCCGGGCTGGATGATAAGTTTGGCACCGGATGCTATCACAATGTCGCCGGTCAGGGCGTGGTTGCCCTGCCATGTCTCGGTGCCGGAGATGGTTCCTGAGGTCGTCTCGTTGGCGGCTGAGACCGGGGCCGCCGGACCAACGAGAGCGGCGAAAAGGCTCGTCAGCATCAGCATGACGATGAAGTGACTGTGCCTTCTCTGACTGCGAGGCATGCGTCGTTGGGAATCGGGAACGGATTTAATCATAGGGTAGTATCGAGCCGTAGGCTCGCATTAGGAAAAATGAGAGGAAGTCTTTGATTGCAAGGCAGTGAAGCACAATTGATGCTTCTAAACGTCCAAATTTAGTTCGTATGCTATTTCAGATGCCCACTGAACAGCATCCAGAAGCCCATATCCGCCTTTAGGGTCGTGCGGACTCGCTCCGGTGGCTTGTTTGTCGCATGAGCTCGCGAGGGTCCTCTTCACGATGGCCATCTCGGTTGAATCGAAGGACCCGTCGTCTCCAGCCAGTGCCTCGCCGTGCAGTTCCAATATCAGCGCAAGGGCCCCGGTGACCAGTACAGTGGAGTCGCTGGTCCCAGAGGAGTAGGCGTAAGGAGGGGATATCTCAGCGGATACTGTGGAGAACAGAAGGACACCGGGGGCAGAGACCTCCGGCTTCTGATTGGGGTAGGACCTGTTCTCTCCAGTGTAAGGGTCTAGGGGTGATCCCTCCGCGCTGGCTGACCAAATGTTCCCGTTCCTGCTCGATGCTCCCACGGCGATGACTCCCTCGAGGTTCGCTGGTGTGGAGACATCCCCGATGCTGTCGTCATCACCTGTATTTCCCGCTGCGGCGACGACGAAGATGCCAGCGTCCAGTGCCTCTTGGACGGCCATGACGGTCTCAGACTGAATGCCCATCCCGGTGCCGGGGTCGCTGCCTAGACTCAGACTGATTATGTCGGCCCCCTGAGTAATCCTGCACCATCTGATCGCCTGTGCGACCCTGTCCTCCTGGCCGGAGGTACCGGCGGGGCTGAGTGCCAAGGCAATCGATAGGTCAACCCCGGGGGCTGCGCCGTAGTACTTGCCGTCGGCTACTAGAAGACCTGCCATCATAGTGCCGTGGAACTCCTCGCCGATGTCCCTGATGTCATCGTGCTGGCCCTCGTAGAAGTCGCGAAACGCGGCTAGGCTGAGGTTCTCGAAATCTGGATGTTCAAGGTCGATGCCTGTGTCTACCATGCAGACTCGAACCCCTTCCCCCGTGAGGCCTGAGTCCTGCAGTTCCCTGATTCCCGTGGACTTGTAGGCCCATTCGGACTCAGGCAGAACAGGAGCCAGATAGGCATTGATGTATGGCATCACGACTAGGAGGAAGACGGTGCCTACGGCGAAAGTAATCGCACCCCAAGGCCACAGAATCTTGCTTATGGGAGTAGCAGGCCATCTGAGTTCCTTGGCTTCCTCATCTGTGATGCCGTATGCCTCACCCGGGTATCCGGGAGCGTCGGAATCGATTGTGGTCAACATCCTCGGCTCTTCTGGCTCAGGCAGCAGTTCGAGGTTGTCCTTAGGCTGCATCTCGACCGCTCCACCCTTACGCGCGAATTAGACGAGTCATAGCCCTATAGGTGGTCGAGGCATCAGAAGGGGGCGCTCGATCTTCGCCTTCCGCCGCCGCCCCTAGTCAACAGCAGCAGAGCCACCACCAGCAGGCCACCCAGCAGCCAAGTTATCCAGTCCGTCGTCTCCTCGATTGGAGTCGAGCGGACCTTTACCTGTTGAGGGTCGTAATCCTCTACGGAGTCGAAGCCTGTCGCATTGATTTCGAACTGCACATAGTACGTAGCCGGATCGATATCGGACAGATCGAGTAATATTTCGAAGGTCACTGTAGAAGAAGCAGATATGTCTCCGATATCCGTCCCGTTCACTGGGAGTGCTGAATTGCAGTTGACATCACTGCACAGCGTCCCGTTCAACTGCACCATACTGGCGTCGATGAGCCCGGAGTTCGTCACGCTCACGTAGTACAGCGCGCTCTGCCCAGAGACTAGGTCTATTCCGCCGCCATAGAGCTGGTGCGAATCAATCCTCAGTACAGGCTGAGAGGTCTGCACGTGGATCTCGATTTCGGGGTAGGTTCCGTTGGCCTTGTCCCTGACGGAAACGTAGATTGTGAAATCCTCCTGACTCGCGTTTGCGGGTGCCATCACCGTTAGGGTGTGAGTCGAGGAGACGAATGCGCCTATAGTGTGTGATGTCGCCCCGGTCCTCTCCCAACCCTCAGGCAGTTCCGTATCGTCGAACTCGAACTCGAAGCGCTCGTCACCGTTGCCGGTGTTGGTGAACTTGATGCCGATATTGAGAGTCTGGTCTGGCTGTATCCCGTACGTCTCATCCATGGGCTCAGCCAACCCGAAGCCGTGGATCTGTGGGATTCTGACAGTGAGAATGTGGTCTACCAAGACTCCATCGGATGCCATTATCGTCACAGTTACAGTGTGACCTCCCTCAAACGAATGGGCAATGGACTGATTGGCGGGGGTCACCCTAACGTTCAAATCGCTGAAATTCAGGATGTTCTCAAGCCCCATGTCGAATGTTGTGGTGACGTTCCACTCTCCTGAGCCGTTGTGGAACTCTACAATCCAGTCGCTTGAGTCGGTACCGGCTACGTTGCCGAAGGCGCTGAATGAATCGAGGGGTTCGTGGCCCTCGTAGTCCACCCCCACGATGAACTCAAGTGATTCGAAGCCGCCGTCAGTACCGGCAACTGCCATGACATCGTCGACTTCACCTTCGTGAGATGAGTCCCCCCCTGTGCTGTTCAGGGTGGTCACAGCGATCTCGTGGTTCGCCAAACGCACATGAGACAAGACAGTCGGAGGGGATTCCTGACCTGCACGAATCGTCACGCCTTGTCCACCAGAATACTCCATGGTCAGATTCCTCTGCATTACCTCGAACTCGCTGGATGCGTCTATCATACCAGCTATGAGTAGAATCTCCAGCACACCGTCCTCGTTGACAGGGGCGACCCACTTCATGCCGGCACCGATGTTCAGGACGAGTTCTGTCTCGTTGACGATATCGGCTCCCTCGACATCTAGGTCTGCGAGAGTGTGTAGGACACCGTCATAGTCCAGCCACTCAGTCTCAAGGGTCAACCAGCCACCGCTGGTGAGTTCCAGTTCCAAAGAGCCCCCGTCGACCACATCGGCCTCGACGAGGCCCATTGCAATGAGGTTCTCGTCCTCATATGTAGCTCGAAGAATCCAATTGCCCGGTTCAACTTGGGCGCTCCAGTTACCTAGCCACACGCCATCCACCAAGACCCTGTCTGGTGAGACACGCTCGCGGACGAGGCCTTCGACTGGGATGAGCTCGAGCACAATGTCATCGGCGATGGAGGCGAACTGCTCGCCATCGATGTACGAGACCATGCCGCCGACACCGACTGCTCCAGCCGTGAGTTCTATGTCGGCTGAGTTTGGCACCCCAGAGACGTGTATTGAAAGATTCACAGCAGAGAATCCCTCAATCTCGGTTTGTACGGCCCAATAACTGTCAGCGGGGACGTAGACGGACCAGTCACCACTGGTGTCGGTGACCAATGACATATTCACGTCGTCGGACGACAGGTGGACGGTGACGTTAGCCACGCCTTCACCAACATCCGAGGCGTTGTCGTCGTTGAAATCCCAGAAGATGTTGCCACTCAACTCAGCCCATTTGGAGGCCGTGAGGTTCAGTGAAGGGTTGTCTCCTGCAGTAATCAAGAAAGAGGATTCATTCGTTGAATCGACGGTCCATCTCTTCCCCCCATCGGTCAGGTTGAGCTCGACGTTCCAGTTTCCAGATGCCACTGCCACATCGACCTCGCCTGTTGAATCGGTCGGGTCTAGATGTATTGAGCCGAGCCCGTCCTCGGAGGACAAATCGAGCGAGATGTCGCCCAATGCCTCTCCTGAGTAGTCCTCGTAGAGCGTGATGGAGAATCTAGCGACCTCGCCGGTCGAGAAAATCAGGTCTTCCGAAGCGGTGTCTGCTGAAACGGAGATCAAGTCGCGTAGGATCTCCTCGACACCTGGCGATGTCTCAAAGGCATCGATTGTGACTATCCACTCACCCGCTGGAACGTGTGCGGTCCACCTCCCCTCGCTGTCGGTGAAGTGGGATATCATCCAGCCGCTCTCTACATTGATCAGCCTGACGAGTTGCTCGGCCAGCGAGCCCCCGCTCTCATTGGTGAAGGTGATGTTGATTCTCCATTCGGGGTCGAATCCGATCGAGCGTTCGACGGACCCGCCTTTTAGACTGATGTCGAATAGTGGTTCCCCAGTCATGATCCTCGTGCCGAACGGGTCGCCTGCCTCGGCATCCGAGGTCTCGACATCAATCCGGTACGAGCCTGGTTCGAGAGATAACTCCGCCACACCCTCGGAGACCCATTCGCTGCCGTTTGCGAGGACCTCGTACAGGACATCCGTGCTTTCGGTGCTGACTATCCTGAACGGGTAGGTCACGGCGGTTCCGTTGGAAGCGTTATTGTCACCGTTGTAGTCGAGGAAGAAATCGATTGTAACGGTGCTGTTGGTAGGGTAAACCATGATGTCGATGGTGTCATTCTTGCCGTCGACGTAGAGGTCTGCCGGCATCGGGCTCAGCCACTCTGCATCGAGGTTGAAGGTCCAGTTGCCTTCGGGCAGGACCATCATGAACATCCCACTGGGCTCTACCTGTCCGTGCCAGCGAACATCGGTCTCGATGTTGTCGGCGGTCGCAGTCACCGGCTCCCAACCACCGTAGAAGGAGTGGTAGGGGTGGCCCGGCCTGTTGATGTTTACATGTCCCTCAACAATGTAGCCTGGCCTAGCAATCATCGTAAGGTTGTCAAACAACTCGGAGTCCACCATCGGACCGTCCTCGGTCACAGTGAACCTCGTCCCGATGACAAGGTTCAGTTGAGCCCCGGACAACTGGACGGTCGCGTCCACCACCGCATCCTCCGGTAGGACGATGCTGAAGTCGCCGGTCCCGTTTGTTTCAGTGGTGGTGCTGAAATCGCCCCAGTGGAATTCAACCGTGATGTGGTCCAGCACCTTGCCCTCGGATGGTTCGTCGTTCTGGGACTCGATGTCCTCGTCGTAGTAGACTGTGCCGACTATCAGATGACTGGTGTGGAACTCGTAGTCAGCCGAGATGTCTTCTTCACCAATCTCGATCTGTTCCCACAACTGAAGCCCCTCGGAGAGTGTGTGATTCAGAATCCAGACTCCATGAGCCAACTCAGCCATGTACTCATTGGAATCATTGTCGAATAGCGCTGTGACGGTCTCACCGGTTCCGTTCTTCAGGTGCATGGTGACATTCAGATCGGGTACGTTGGTGCCGTCCTGCAGTAGTCGGAAGGTCAGGTCCGAGGTATCGGGGACCGGAGACGGGAACTCAAATGCCATGTCGAATTCGGAGTCGAAGAAGTAAGATTGCGATATCTCCGGGAAGTCGTCGGCATCGAGGTCGATCTGGGCTGTGTAGTTGCCCGGGATGATCGGGCCGAACTCAAAGGCGCCGTGCTCGTCGGGCACGATCAGGCACGGGGCTGTCCCAGCCTCCTCGCAGTCGAGGAACGCGTCAGATGCGGTTGACCCGTCGCCGAGGAGCATGATCGTTCCCTGTACCGGCTCTCCTGAGGTATCCACCAACAAGCCGGATATCGAGCCACCTGCGATTTCGACTTTGGATGCCTGTGAGCTCCCTACTAATGGGATGGAGAAGCCGTGGTTCAACTCGATGCGGGTGCCGTCTTCGAATACGACCGTTATGTCGTAGTTGCCTGGGACCGCATCCACAACGTGGAATGTGCCGGGTTTGACCATCGGCCCGCTGAAGATGCCCTCGCCCGAGGCAGAGGAGAAGGTGCCGTTGATGGTGCCGTACGAATCCAGTCCCTCCGTGGTGTCGACTGTGAACTCCCCTGAGCCGATCAGAGTGGAGTGACTGAGAGTGCGGATGAATGATGATGGTCCATCGGATGTGTAGCGCCCGGTCGCGTTCATGGTGCCCTGAAGAAGATAATCGCCATCCTCTAGAACGCATACCGATGAATTCAGGGGCACGAAGGCATCCGTCAGAGTAACATTTGATGCGGAGGCACCGGTTCCAGAAGTGTTGCCGAATGATACTGTGATATCTTCGGCATCGGTGCTTAGGTATCCCGTACCACCATCGGTGATGATGATGTCAGAGATTGAGTCGTTTGTCAGAACGACCTGTGCAGTAGCACCGGAACCACTGCCTCCTTCAAAGGATACTACAGTTGAGTTATCGTACCCGCTGCCTCCGTTTTGGATAGATATTGTATCGATGCTGTAGTCGCAAACACCAATCTCGACATCGTCCGACACGGTGCCGGAGAGTGTCCCACTACCAGAGAACTGCCCATCGCCAGTCAGGCTGTGGTTATGGAACACAGTCTGAGTATAGTTTCCAGTGAAGTCGCTGACAGTCACGATGCCCTGCGATATCACAGTGCCCTCGCCGGTGAAGGTGACCTCGCCTATGCCCTGGAAGGACATATCGTGGCCCTCGACCACGCCGCTGGAGGTGTCTACGGTGTAAGGCTCGAGTTGGACTTGGTCCCAAGAGGGGGAGATCTCGATGCTGACATTGGTCAGCGGGTCGCCGTCGAAGAACTCCGCGCCCGACCAGACGAGTTCGCCTGTAGCATACGAAGCTGCTACCGAGAGGTTTCCGTAAACGATTTCTTCGCCGTTGCTGTGACCGGCCGAGCCGGACACGTTGATGATGGTCTCGGAGAGCCATGTAGAGCCCGAGACGTTGGCTAGAATTCCTGTAATCGGGTTGATATTCCGATTCGGCGTGTTCTCCTGGAAGAGGTCACCTAGGGTTTGTGATATATCGGTCGTCATGATGACTGAGCGGGCCGCATCGAGGTTAGGCTCGCCGAAGAATGCGGATATCCTGAGTTTGCCTGCTGGTACGGTGAACGAGAAGCGGCCGTTCTCGTCGGCATCAGTTACGCCAATAGGAATCCAGTAGGTTCGGTCGTCGGCATCGGCGACGTGGCCGTTCTCGTCAGCGCTCTCCTCACCACTGAATGCATCGCGCTCAATCATGACTCTGGCATTGGGCACCGGGCCGAAGCCGTCGAGTTCTACGGTGCCCTCGAGTGTGGCTCCGCTGTAGTACTTCATGATCTTGACTTGGGTGTTGGCCGAGCCGACGTTGGGGTTGATGCAACTCTCGTCGACTTGGGAGCCGTTTTCGAGGAGTTCGCACCTCTCGCTGTCATACCAGTTCGAGAGCACGAAGTGGTTCATCATGGCTCCGGGTAGAGGATATGCCGACTCCAAATAGGAGCCGGGCGTGCCAGAGATGTAGAAGTGCGGTGCGGGCTGCGCGGCATCGCCGGGCAGTCCGAGGGTGGAAGTCCCGTAACCGACGTAGAACCTAGCGACCATGGTCTCAAAGAAAGCTGGCTGTTGCTGGTAGTCGATGTCAACCAGCCTGATTGTCTCGGTGGCGTCATCAGACGCACCCGAACTCTGCCGGATGATATCGTTTAGGTACTCGGTCTCGTACTCCTGCGCTGTGCGCGGGATAATCGGTCCATCGCCTCTCTGAGTATCGTAGACCGAGCGGATGTAGTCCTGCATGTCGAGGCCGGAGAGTCCGGTTGGAGCATGGAAGATGCCAGTGGTCTGCCCGCGATGGTAATCGTAATCGGCATAGTAAGCGCCCCCGAGCGGATAGAGCCGGTTGTCGATGGCGAAGTACCTGATTTCGTTGTTCCTCGTGATGGTCTCGCCGAGGCTCCCTTCGTAGTTCTGGACATCGTACTCAAGGCTCGTGATGCCGTGGTAGATGTCGGCCAGCTCGTTCATGTCGAAGGCTTCGATCAGGAAGGCCCTGCTGAGCGCGAGGCGGGCGTTGGTCCTGTGTAGGCTGGTGGAGACATCGTCGAAGTCTTCGATGAGATCGCTCGTGTATCGATAGTCTCCGATGACATAGTGGGTTGCCCTGAACTCGAACTTGGCTGAGTTCATTCTGGTGGCGTTGAACAACTCGATTGCCTCCGACTCATCGGTGGTTGAGTTGCCCATCTGGGTGCCGCCAATCATGACGACCCATTCCTCATCGCCCGGCATACCACTGGAGTTCAGTCGGTGTCCGTGGAGCAGTTCGACATCGTTGTCGGTGGCCATGACTGCCATCGAGCGCCCTAGGACGAAGGCTTGGTCGTTCACCCCAATTGAGAGAATGCTGTCGTACTCCTCGAGTTGCTCCTCGTTCAGAGTATTGGACAGACTAGCAGCGAATTCGTCACTGAAACCGCCGCCGTTGTAACGCCGGTCCCCCTGTGAGAGAGTTGCTATGAATAGCGCCAAGGTGTCGTTCTGGTCCTTGGATAGAAGCATGCCTCCACTGTTGGGGATACCTGACTGGAAGTTGTCAGCGACGGTCGGATGCTGGCCGGACGCAAGAGCTTGGAAGCCGTAGTCCCACCATGATACGAAAGCGGGCCGTTGGCTGAAGCCGACGTCGGCATCCTGTTCGGACAGCCACTCGTACGCGAGGTTCCATGAGCCACTGTTGAAGCCGGGTCCGAATGTGTTCATGTACCACAACTGGCCGGACTCGGGATTGTAATCAGCGCTGTTGAGAATTGAGAGTCCGAGCGCCTCGAGCCTCATGATGTCCGGGGCGATGTCGTGAATCACCTGATCGACATCGGTAGCCGCGGGCTCTCCCCGGGGGATTCCGGAATCTATGCCGTATGTCGTGTGCTGAGATGCGACCAACAGGAAGACTAGCAGGAGTGCAGGAACGGTCGAGTGCTTCTTGGTGGCCGGCCAGACTGACTTGAAGCGCGTGCGAGGAGTCCCTATCCCTGAGCGACGCCACTCCTTGGTGAAACCGGAGAAGTCCGCGGACTTCCACATCATTGCGATGCCGAGGCCGCCCACGACGGCCATCGCTGGGGTCGCGTTGAAGATGAATCTCCCAGCGGACCATGCCATGTATGTCGCAATCAGAACCCATAGCCCGAGCAGCAGGCCGCTCTGCCGCTCGTCGCGGCGGGTGCCGCGCCACATCAGCAATACTGCGCAGCCTACGGCGATGAGTGCCACGATCGGCCCGTACGAGGCGAAAAGGACGCCTCTGCTAGGTGCCTGAGCCTCACCGATGGTGCCGAATATCTTGTTCTTGGAGAAGTAGAAACCTCCGGTGAACAGGATGTCCCAGCCATTGTAGACCTCGTAATACTGGAGAACATACAGAACAGCCAGTATGCCGCCGAGTAGCAGTGTACCGCTACCGAGGACCAGTAGCCATGGCTTGTCCCTGAACGCGGATGAGACCCATCCTAGTGCGAATGTGAATCCGATGATGTAGAACATCGGCTGGAAGCCACTCGGATCGAAAAGCAGGTTCAACCCCGGCCAGAGGTAAAACGGCAGGGGTATCACGAAAGCCGTGAGTAGCATCTGCAACGCCGCCGAAGTCAGAGGCAAGCTGTCTCGGCGGCGGAACATGTTGAGGACTATCTGGCCGGCGAAGGCGAGGAACAGGATTCCAGGCCCGTATACGAATCCCTTCCAGCCGAGGGCCACTGTGGCGAACGAGATACCTGTTAGTGTCGCATAGGCCATCGTTCGCGGATTCCTTTGCCAGGTCTCCCTGATTCCCGCAAGCAGGTACAGGGGATTGGGGCTGGGGTTCGTGAACATGCGCTCGGTGCCCAAACCGTCGATGGCTCGCACCCAGAAGTAGAATGCGAGGGAGATGAAGAGTAGTGCGAAGGCATCGTGGTCGGCCAGCCCGAAGGTAGAGTGTGATATGTGACCGGGCATCAGTGCGATCAACCACGCAGTCACGAGTCCTGCGTTGTTGCTGTGGACGCGCCTCGCGATGGCGGCCAGAGGCAGAACAATGAGCGCGCCGAAGATAGCTGGGAATGCAGTGACGCTCCACCAGACTGCTTCGTCAGCGGGCATATCAAGCAGCCAGGACAGGCTCAAGCCGCCCAAAGCCAATGACCACGAGAACAGAGGTGGTCGTGGGTTGATTGCTCCCATCGGGTAAGCGCGATCGTGGTCGAAGATGAAGTGGCTACGCTCAGCGATGATGTAGTCGACGACACGCTTCATGTACCATGGATCAGAGCCTCCAGTCATGTCCCAGATGCCCGTACTGGCGGCGTTCATCGCCGGTAGGACATTCCATCCAGTGCGGACCGCTAGGGCCACGAACACAGCGAGCCCTAGGATGATTCCGTAGGAATGCTTACTCCACCACTTGCGCAACCCACTCGACTCGTGTCGGGGTGCGATGTCTCCGAAGTATCCACGGGATGCCAGCATGATGCCAGCGACATTCAACCAGAAAGCGATGAAGAACCAAGAGAAGGTACTCATCAGGTCATCGCTGTTGAGCGGGTCGGGGAACCCGTTGCCGATCTCATGGAGATGCCCCACTGTGTAAAGTATCCAGTTGATCGCGACAAGAGCGCCGATCACACGCCATCGCTCAGCGTGGCAGAACACCACAAACAGGATTATCGCTGTAGTAAATAAGGCCCAAACCGAACCCAGATACTTGTGCTCAAAGAAAGTCTCGATATCAGAAATCTGTCCCAACCAGAACAATGGGATGGCTTGGACGGCCATAATCGACCCGAAGGCGACGATCATGGTTCGTCCTGGAGAGTCAGGAATATCCTCGAACCAAGAGCCGTTGCCTGCAGAGTCTAGTTTTCCTCTGAGGGCGATAGCCATCATCACACCGGCGACTATCGAAACTGCCCAGAAGGCGAAGAAGGCCGAGGCAGCAGCAGCCCGCTCTACGTCTATCAGGTCAGAGGAGTTACCGGTCCATGTGCTCAGGTCCATCGCCGAGTTGACGGCGTGGGAGATCCCTAGATGGAATCCAACCACTGTCGCCAGCAGTATCGTTGACTCCTCTCTCCTGCCGGATAATACCAGCAAGAAGGTCGATATTCCTACGAAAGCGAATGTGAAAGCGCCTAGGTTTCCTATGTTCCCGAACAATTTGTATGCCATCGAGATAATCAATGCCGCAGCGATGAAGGATATCGTAACAAGGGCGCGGTGCATGGTGTGGCTTCCGAGGGACGTCACAGCACCGGTTCTGCCCAAAGCAGCCGCGAGGGCGGCTACTGCGGGCAGAATCAGGATTTGCGCATATCCGTCATTTTCCATTGCTCCATTTGCAGCGTAGTCGGCACCTAGGAACAGCACTAGCAAGGTTGCCAGCACTGCCGGGACCGAGGCGATACCCGAGCTTGGGGTCGCGCTTCCTGCTGCACCAATATTGTCGTACATCATCAATCACCGTGTTCAGCCTGAAGGCTCAGCGTCGCGCCGATTTGACTGGCTGTTATAACCATTCGTAGAATGGTTGCTAATTTTGACTCGAGGAAATATTGACCTAAACCGCCCTATAGAGCACGGTAAGCGATATCTGAACGGTAGTGAGAGCCTTCCAGCTGGATGGATTCCATAACCTCGTATGCTGCTCCGACGGCGCTCCGCAAGTCGGGAGCGATGCCTGTGGCGGCTAACACGCGGCCTCCGCTCGACACGAGGTTTCCATCCTCGTCGAAGCCCGCCCCGGCATAGTGGACGAAGCCGCTAATCTCTCCCTCCTCCAGAATGACCTCGCTGCCGGAGATGACTCGTCCAATCGCCGACGATGCCGGATAGCCCTCGGAGGCCATGACCACCGTGGCCGCTGAGTGAGTGTGGAACTCGACTTCGGTCTTGCTGACTCTGCCCTCTGCGCAGGCTAGCAGCAACTCGGCGAGATCGCTCGAGATTAGGGGCACGGTGACTTGCGTCTCCGGATCTCCGAATCTAACGTTGAACTCGATGACCCCCGGTGCTCCCTCCGAACTAATCATCAGACCTAGGTACAGGCAGCCTCGGTAAGGGGTCTCCTGGTTCCTCAAGTAGTGGTGCATCGGGACGACCACCTCGTCGACAACCCTTTGCAATACCGCAGGGGTCGCGACTGGTGCGGGAGCATAGGCACCCATGCCGCCGGTGTTCGAGCCAGTGTCTCCCTCGCCGACCCTCTTGTGGTCCTGACTCGGCGGCAGGCAGACGTATCCAGACTCGTCCATCATCACAAGCACCGATGCCTCCTCGCCGGAGAGGTGCTCCTCGAGTAGGACGAACCCATCGGACTCCAGCCCGAATGACAGCGCCTCTGCTGCCTGCCGCCTCTCAGAGGTCACTGTGACTCCCTTGCCGGCAGCGAGTACGTCTCGCTTGACCACCCAAGGAGGATTGAACGAGTCAAGTGCTGAGTCAATCTCGTCGGCCGACTCAACGACGATGCAACCGCCGGTAGGCACCCCCAGCGACTGCATCAAACGCTTGGCGTGGAGTTTTGATCCCTCGAGTCTCGCACCCTCTGAATGAGGTCCGAAGCAGGGTATGCCCTTGGCCCGTAGCGAGTCAGCCAAGCCATCGACTAGTGGGGCCTCGGGACCCACTACAACCAACCCCGCATCCAGTTCCTCGGCAAGTGAGATGAGTCCTTGGATGTCGCTTGCTAAGATATCGTGATTGGTGCCAATCATCGCAGTTCCCGCATTGCCGGGAGCCGTATGCACGGATGCAACCGAGTCGCTGGCAGCCAAGCCGATTCCCAGCGCGTGCTCTCGCCCGCCTCCGCCGACGACCAGCACGGTTAGCCCTGTCATGACCCTGCGCGGGTGGGCAGGATGATAATGGATTCCGAGCCGCTGGCTCAGGCTCAATAGGGCACGCTCTTGAGTCCGAGCCTGTATCCAAGTCGGTTGGACATTCTGTGGATTACAGGAGTCAGCACCATCAGGGCGGCAATTTCCTCATGCAACTGTTCATGGGTGATAATCTGCCCGTCGAACAGCACAAAGGCGGCGACGAAGATTGCGATGGCAAACGGCGCGCTGTCTAGTAAGGGGGCCTGTGAGCTCTCATCGCCCTCTCGCTTCAGGCCCTGACGGCGCTTTATGAACGAGCCTGCTGTGTCACCGAGCATGCAAGCTAGTCCCAGTGTGAAGCCCATGGCGAAAGCGGCCCCCCACTCGCCACCCACCCAGAACCAGTCGTCGGACTCAGCGAGCAAAGTGGGGTCGACAAACGGGCGAGCGTCCGGAAGCAGCCTCTCGGTCCAGAGATGATGCGTGAGCATGGTCAGCAGGCCGCTGAGGACAGCACCGCCTAGGAGGCCGTTCCATGTCTTGCCATCTCCGAGGAGACGGAATCCGTCCTTCCAATTCCTGCCTCCGTCGATAACGACACTGCTGAATCCCAGCCTGTCGGGAATCCACTTTCCGAACAGCATCGCGCCGGTGTTAGCGAGGTAGAACGGCCCGTACATCATCAGCACGGAGAGGATGTTCAGAGCGAAAGCCGCGGGGTCGGGCGCGGGGAAGGGCGGCAACACGTCCACGGGTCCGCCAAACGTAGACAGCGAATGAACCCTATCCGACTAATGGCGGGCAAAACTATTCATGGCTACGTGAATCGTTCGCATCATGCGACGCGTGGCCGCGGTGCAAGTACTCCTGATGGTTTCTGCAACTATGCTGTGTTGCCTCCCTGCTGCCTCGGCCGACGAGGCAGAGACTGTGATTGGAGCGAATGTGACTTGGGCTGACGACCAGACAGTCGAAGGCACGGTCAGAATCGTCAGCGGTGGCCACCTGACCGTGCATGGCGCCGATGCCACTGTGTCCGATGGGTCCAGCATCATCATCGAAGAGGGGGGAGTACTCACACTGAATCATGCAGGGCTTCTCGCAGACAACCCCCCTACAGCAATCGCCAGCATGGGATACTGGGACGAGTCGAACCGTTCCAAGTTCATAGTCCCGGGAGAAGGCATAGAGGGGCCATTCGATGTCACCATGATGGCGATGAACGGTGACAGTTATTTCGGAGACGGTGCCCACATTGGCGACGAAGTAATCAACCTAAACGGCTCATCCCACACCTTCTCCTTCGAAGACGGAGCCGGGGACATCTGGATAGGACTAATCGGATTCTCGTCGACTTCGGTCACAGTAGCCTCGATCACAATAGAGGTCGAGAACGGAGGGAGTACGACCATCCTAGGCACTGAACTTGAATCCGTGAACATGAAGACCGCTGGTGAACCTGGATTTTCGATACAGGTCGATGGTACTCTCAGCTCAGTGGACTCCACTGTCTCAGGGGGGGAGATGACTGTCGGCGGTTCGATGAGCGCCGACGACTCAAGTTTCGACCGACTAGGGCCCGTGCTGCTTGGAAACGAGGCGACAATCGAACTGCGGGGAGTCACGTCATTCAGCGGTAGCCTCGATGACCACGATATCAGAGGAGGTCCCGGATCCACTATCTACTGGGGTGATGACGTGTCCGGATCAGGTGGATTAATCGACAGATGGGAGCGGAGAGTATCCGGGCAGTCCTTACAACTCGATGCGAAGTACGTCATCCTGAGTGTGAGTGGGATCGGTCCGAGCGAGGCGATTCAGGAGATATTCAGCGACGAGAACGGCACTGCTCTGGTCGATGGTGGGCAGGAGAGGGTAGTCGAGATAGGTTACTCGGATGGCACTGTCTGGACCGAAGCGGCCACAATCGACGTAATCACCTACGTGACCTCCTGGAACCCCGAGTCGTCGGGAATCGGGAACTACGGCGGTGGGTCCATGCCACTGACTTGGGATCAGAACATACAACTCAATTCCGGGACTCCGAACATCGAGTGGGAATCCTTGGAAATAGTTGGAGATGAGGACACTAGGTCTACTTCTCAGTCGATGCCCGTCCTCGCGCGCATCGCGAACAGGGGCACTGCCTCGGCTCTGCTTTACTTTACTTGCGAAGTGGATGGCTTGGAAGCAGACATCGGCGGTTATCAAGAGGCTCGAATAGATGCCGGAGAGTCGGTAGAAATTCAATTCGGCTGGCGCAGTTCCGTGACAGGCCAAGCCTCACTCACCTGCCGCATCCTAACCCCTCTTCAACTAGTTGACGAGGACTCTTTCGGAGGTGGATTGATGACCACCGGAGTAATGACCTGGACTGAGCCGGTAGAAGATGATTCGTTACCAGTCCTGCCTCTCCTCGCTGCGATCATAGTTGCAGTGGGCATCGCGGTAACAACCATGCTGAGGCGTGCTTCGGATGCCATCGTCGAGACCGAGGAAGAGATACTCAGTTACTCTAGGGACGAAGACGACTAGAAAACTAGTCGCAGTTCGTTGCCGAGGTCCACGCCTCGTCAGTTGGTTCACCCGTGTCGAAGTCCTCGCCCTCTTCCGTGTATTCGTAGTAGGAGGTGTGGGAAACGGTGGAGTCGTCTGACCAAGGCGACGACTGGGTGACCTCCACGGTGAAGTGGTAGCAGCCGTAGTCACTGATAGTCCAATCCTCAATGGGGATATATTTGGAGTTGAGTTCGAACGAGTCGACCGAACCTGGCATCGGCAACTCAGAACCATCGTCACCCACGAAGACGCTACCACCTCCGTACTCACCGTTGTTCGAGTCCCACTCTGCTACTCCATTGACCACAGTCACTGTGGGGTAACTTATTGCCACTGTGGATCCGTAGAACATAGTACCCTGAACGGTGTAATCCGCATGCGGGAGACCTCCGGGCGGATTGTCGCCCATCGCATCCAGACCGGACCATGACTTCAGAGCCACTCCTACCACACAGGTTTCCTTCGAGCTGTCACAGTCTCCGCCGGTTCCCATCGCTCCCGCCGTGGCGCTCTTGACATCGTCGATGGTCCTCTGCAGGTGGTTCGACTGCAGTTCCATGGAATCAGAGGAGCTGTCGACATCTACTGTGACGATGTAGGGCGCATCATCCGCTGCGTTGCCCTGATACCACTCAGAGACCGTGAGAGAGATTATGCCGTATTCGCCGTATCCGTCCTCCCGATTTATCGCGAAGGGGATGGTGGACTCCCAGACGGTCGAGTCGTCGTAAGTGACGGTGACATCAGCGGAGTCCACAGAGGAGCCGAAAATGGCACCGGACTCCCTTATCTTCAAGGTAATCTGGGTCGAGTCGTCTGAAAGATCAGCATCAGTGATGGTGATCTCTCCCGAAGACAGGCTCATTGCTACATAGGGCGATGCGGCGAGGAGGATGTAAGCCACAGCGATGACAGCCGTCTGCTTCCTTCCCATGGCATTCCACACCAAGTAAAATGACCCGACGAAAATGAGGATTGGGAGCAAACCAGCGAATGCATAATCGCTCTGTATCTTAGGGCTCGCCAGAAGCCACGAAAGGACCAGTGCTACTAGTGCCAGCCCTGCGCCCTGCTTCATTGGAGCCGACATGAATCCGGAGTTGTCGGAACTAGCTACATCGGCAACGACCACAGCACCGGTAACTTCCCCCTCTCCATCGCCTTGCTGGTCCATAGCCTTCTGCAGCAGACCGCCGTTACTCATTCAAAACGCCCCATAGACGGTATCCACGTCACACCTGTGGGTTATCAACCCGTTGACGGTGGGTGAGGGAGGTTGCCTTTCCGGGTTAGAACAAACGTGCATCAAGGACTCTGGGCTCGTCCGAGTCGTCGTCGTCTTCCCGATACCTGCCTGCGATTGCAGCAGCGGCCAGAGTCGTGATCATCATGGTGCTCATAAGCTCGAAGCCCGGCAAGTATACTCCTCTGATGTATATCGTCATGGTCTGAATCTGGTAATTAGGTATACCTTCGGTTCTCACAGAATACTCTGACGTGGCTTTGAACATCAACGAGAAGTACTTGTCCGTCCAACCCTGATTCTTCGGGGTCCTCATCTGCACCCTAATCTTCTCCGCTGGAGACATCGATTCAATCTCGACCGAGACTAATGGTATGCTGAGTTGGAAGCCTTCGTCGTTCAAATCATCGTAGTTTTCAACTCCGACGTTGAACCTGTCCATCGCGTTGCCGTCGTTGTAGACATCGAAGACCAGCATGTAATCGACCTTGGGCCTGAGCTGGAGGAAGGCTACCTCGGAGGCGACTCGGAGCCGGCTGAACTGCCTGATGACTGCCAGCACCTTGTATGTGGTCGGGGTTCCGACCCAAGTAATCCCGTCAGCCTGGACGACCTCGGCTGTGATGCTGATGATCTGAGATCCTTCGGGCATTCTGAGTTCGGCTCTAGCGACAACCTGGAAGGAGACATCAGACTGGGCACCGACAGTCATCGAGGCTGGGCCAGCTGCGGCAAGTGCGCCGGACTGAATCTGTACGTTGACTTTCTCCTGATGGATGGTCGGGTTCTCCAGAGTGCAGTCGATGATGGTGATTCTAGTGGCACCCGGATAGACTTCGATTGGCTGAGGCTGTTGGCAACTCAGAGTGATGTCGGGGACAGGCCCTTGGGCCTGAACAGCCGCGGCTCCTACCCACGTGCTCAGAAAATATACTGCCAGTATCATCAGGGCCGGTCTGACCGAGCGTACCTTAGTCATTGCAATTTGGCCGCCTCGGACTGTATTTGAGGCTTCGCACGTTGCGTACGCGGAAAACGTCGATTGAAACGCTGTCTGAGGCGAAGGGGAGGTGGACCCGACCGGATTTGAACCGATGACCACTCGGTTATGAGCCGAGCGCTCTAACCAACTGAGCTACGGGTCCCTGCACCCTCTCGCAGTGCTTTGCGAAATGAACCTTCTCTTCGGCTCTGATTGCATTCTATGGATGGCGGTGCTCTCAACCTTGAAGCACGGAGGCCGCGCGTGAGGTGCCATGGCGAAGCTTTGGGTGATGTTCTTCACATCGCTTCTCCTTGTCTCGGCGATGAACTTCTACGCTGTGATAAGGGAACCAGACATGATAGAGATTGACGAGATACGGAACTATCCTCGAGAGACGGTAAAGATTGAGGGTGTGCTCACCAGCTACATCCGCGATCCGTACGGAGAGGGTGCCGATAGGATAGACCTGCAGGTGCAGGAGATCGACGGGCATTCAGTCGCGAAGGTGCGTTGGAATGTGGACTGGAACAATGAGGTTCCCCCTATCGGTACGGTGGTCACCGTCGAAGGAGAGGTTTCCGAGTGGAATGGCAGGATATGGCTTCAATCGAATGGTTACGGTGCCATAGTGGCTAAGAATCAGGTGATTGAGTTCACCGAGACCAAATTGGTCGAGGTCGGTCAGAACCCTCAGACCTTTGCTAACCAGTCTATCACGCTTGATGGATGGCTCAGCGAATCCCTCGCCCCAGACGTGACATACCACTCACTTTACGTAATGGACAATCAAGTCTACGGCGGCGCTGATCACCTGCTGTACATGCAGGTAGAGGGTCGCGTAATGGAGTGGGTCGAGGCCGGCAGTCACGTCGTCGTCAACGGATGGCTGCAATTCGACGAGCGATCCTACCGGTGGAGACTCCTAGTGCAGGCCACCGAGGTCGAAGTGCTCTCACAGGGTGAGACCGTATACATCGACTGGGAGACAGAGCCGTACACCCTGACCTACGAAGTCGGCAAACTAGTCGTCATCGACGGCACCGTGGTGAATGATGGCAACGATTGGTGGATTCACGGTGACGCCCCGACAGACAGACTCTGCATGCTACCCTCTCCTGAAGACCTCGAGAACAACATCTCGGGCCAGTCGGGGGACTGGGGCGGTAGACTGGCATGGTCGACCGACGAAGCCGAAGTCTGCCTCGACAGGGGATACGTGGAGGCTCTGCAGCACCCTGCAGGGCAGTTCGGCGACGGTATCACCGCGATGAAGGATGTCGTCGAGGACCCCTTTGCATACATCGGTAACAGCTACCAGTTCGAGGGCTGGATCACCGATCCGATCTCGCCGGACTACGACAAGGGCTACGTCGGCGACGGCCCTGGCTACTACGATCGCGAGACAAAACTCAGAATAGAGTTCGTAGGAGAGCACGCTGAGTGGATTGAGGCCGATCAGGCGATCCGTTTCAACGCCACAGTACTGTGGTCGGAAGGTGAGGGCAGGATCATCCTCGAGGCCCGATCCTGGCTGCTCGGCGAGGCCCCGGGCGCCTCGGTGCTGAACTGGGGAGACGGCTACAACTCATGGAAGTGGGACATCGGCAAACTCGTACAGATTACCGGCGAAGCGGTGATGGACGAGAGCGGTGACCAGTGGATTTCCCGCTCGGGCTCCGATGAGAGGGTCTGTCTTCTGGGCGACGGTAGCGAGGCCAGCCAACAGGAGCAGATCGGCGAGCCCATAGACTGGGTCGGCCGACTCACCATGACTGAAGATTCGGTTGGCAACTCCGCTCAATTCTGCATCGACATACGATGAGGTGATTCCTTGGACCCAATGCTTGTCGACTTCGGGTGGCTGATTGGCTCCTACTTGTTCGGCATCATGCTGGGTTGCCTGACCGGACTGATTCCCGGCTTCCACGTCAACAACGTGGCCCTGATTGCACTGAGCCTCTCACCTGTGGCGGTTGCTGTAGGAATCCCGTTGGACGCGGTCGCCGGGATCATCGTGGCCTGTGGCACCGTCCACACCTTCCTGAATTACATCCCGAGTGCGCTGATCGGCGCACCAGACGACAACATGGCACTCGCTCTCCTGCCCGGACACAGGATGTTGATCTCAGGACAGGCTGCGCAAGGAGTTGCGTACTCCGCGCGAGGCTCGCAAATGGGCATGCTGATGTCCATACCGCTGCTGATAGTAGCGAGGCTGCTTTTCGGGGAGAATCCGGGATTGGGGCTCTATGAATCCAGCCGGGACGTCCTTCCTTGGTTGCTGCTAATCATCTCGATATTTCTCATCATGACTGAGACGACTCGTCTGGCATGGCCTGACTGGGCTCAAAGGCTCACCAGCAGACTCGTTGTCCCCCTGCCTCGCAAGATCGAGTTCAACATACCCGTTGGCAAGTTCAACATCCACCGCAGGTGGGAGAACCTCGATCTGAGGCTCGGTTCCAGCTCGAGGACAGCAGGTATGCTGGCGGCTACCTTCTTCTTCCTGCTGACGGGGTTCTATGGCTGGGCGGTGTTCGAGTTGCCCGGACGCTCCCCCATCGGTATGCCTTCAGCCACCTTACTGTTCCCCGGGCTGGCCGGCTTGTTCGGAATAGCCAATCTGATTGACATCTATGTCACAACTTCTGAGATCCCGCCTCAAGAGGCCAACTGGGAGATGCCTCCGATGAGGCCTTTGGCCATACCCACATTCCTATCTGCGATAGTCTCCTCTGTAATGGCGATTCTGCCGGGAATGACTGCCGCCCAAGCCACCGTGGTGGTGATGAGCATGCGCAATCTTTGGGGTCGACTGACCGATCCAGATTATATTCCAGCTGACTTCGAGCATGGAATCCAACCGAGTCAGGTGGCGAAGGCTTCTCCGTTAGACATAGGGGACCTCGACGACCTCTCGGACGAGGAGCGCGAGATCTTCAGCGAGGCGCTGTCCGAGGCAGGGGTGAGTCCCGACCTCGACCTCGGTGCACAGAGCCAGCAGCAGGACCTTGAGGTAATTGCCGTGCTGTCTTCAGTGAATACCGCTGTCACGGTAATGGTCCTTGGGTTCCTGTACATGGTCGGTAGACCGCGCTCGGGCGCTGCGCTCGCTCTCAACATGATGTACCCGATAGACGGGTGGAACGCCGTCGAGCCCCCTGCTGACTTCGTCCGCCTGCTAGGCATCACGATTGCCTCGGGACTGTTCGCGGTTCCAGTGATGATTAAGGTCGGCAAGGGGATGCTCAAGATGCACGAGATTGTCCCCCTTGGGACTCTGGTATTCGTGGTCACCGGATTCATTGCAATACTCGTCTGGCTGTCTACCGGATGGATAGGGCTGGGAGTTCTAATCATAGGCACGGCGATGGGGCTGATGCCACCTAGGATAGGCATCAGACGCAGCCACGCGATGGGGATTATCCTGGTCCCGATAATGATGTACACGTTCGCGCGCGAATTCGATGGATTCGGCTTCATTTGAGCCTCAGTAAGGCGTTTCTTTGGGTTTGAATAGCAGTGCAACACTTATCTCGCACACCCATGTGTGCGCGCGTAGAGAGTGCATACCATGAACCGCAACAAATCGATAGCAATGATGCTCACAGGAATAATACTGGTCAGCCTGAACATGTTCGTCTTGACTGGCGTAGTGGCAAGCAACGTCCAAGCTGGAGTCGAGGAACTGATTGTCGACGGAAGGGACGATGCTTCCGATTGGGAGGACGAAGAGTGGCTCGTCCAGACCAGCGAGAGATCGTACTTCGCCTACAACTTGACGAATCCGGGTGCTAGCCTCAATGATGAAGTCGCCGTGTTTGAGAAGATGGGGCCGTTCATCTACACCGTGACGACGACCAAGGAGATCCTAGACTTCGACGCTGACGCGGGTACAATCACATACTCCGAGTACGACTCATTCGAATGGTGCGAAAACTGCGAATGGGTGGATGACGACGGCAACAAACACGCATCGGTCTCGGGTGAGTACGAGCTGACAAATGCAAACATCCTTTGGAACACGCAGAGGATGGCCGGACTAGCTACCGGAATAATCTACGGGGAGATTTTCGCCAAGGCCGGCTTCGCCCAGCAGATGCAGATCAACGACCTGCAGAACAGGGCGCCCAGCATCTGGGCCGCCGAGTACGCAGAGACGCTGGTTGCAGGTGCCGCCGCGCAGATCAACTCGACAGGTATCGACATGCCCACTGCTGAAGCGATGGCCCCGGCGGCCGTGCTCAGGGGGGCCTACGACGGCTGGCTCGCCCAAAGCGGTGCGAGTGATGCCAACCCTGACTTCGCCAGCTACGCCGACGGCATACTGTACAGCGCCGTCGACCCGTCTACGGGATCCTGCATAGCCCTGATAGGCGACTCCGCCTGCAGGGATGGCAGTACGTCACTCCATCCAGACCACGGTATCGGCCATATGCTGGCGGCAGGGATAGGTGAGCCGAGCGAGGCCACGACACCGATACGAGCGGCCCTGTACGGATACTCGGACGCGAGCGCTGCGGAGATGGCTGCGATCGACTGGGCTGTCTACGCCATGGCCGGCACCAACTTCGTCGCGATGGGCGGAGGGAAAGACATCGACTCGATTGAGGATTGGCGAGAGCGACTGAATGAGGTCACTGGGGTCGACATCCCTAATCCCGTCGCCTTGAACAACGTGCTGTTCGGCACTGAGGGGTCCAACCCCAACAACGGGATGCTCATGGAGAGCGACTTCGGAGGAATCCCGCTCTTCGGCGTGGCCCTTTTCCTTCTAGGCGCGCAGGGAAATGCGTTCGACACGATGGTGACGTACAACATCGGACTGACTCAACTCCTCGGCCTCTCTGACTGGGGCGGACAGTGGATTGGCATGGTCGGTACACCTCTTGAGTTCCCGATGATCCTCGTGGGAGGCTCCGGGACCAACGATGCCGACAGCTGGTGGCAACTCTCCTTCGGTTCCGAGGAGCCTGTAGCTGGTGGTTACATCTCAATCGGTCTCAACAGAGGGGAATACGAAGGGACTGTGGACCTCAGCGCTGAGAAAGTACGGGAGATTCTGTACGATTCGGAATACGCACTGACCGGCGACTTCGCGGTTGAGTTCATCTACGGGGAGTTCTCGGGATTCTCACTGCCGACAGGCCCAGAAGGCTCCGCCATGGGAGGCACCGTACACACCTGGGATGATGCATACGTCGCGGGACTCTACGGAATCTCGGAAAGCGATGCTGCAGCTCTGAGGAGCTGGGTCAAGGACTTCATGTTCGAGCAGGTGATAGGGGCGCTGCTGACTTTCCAATACGGTGCCTCGGCATGGACTACCCAGTCAATCAACAACTGGCTCTACGGGTGGAGCGATTCGGTATTGGTTGGCCTTTTCGGGGAGGAGAACAGTTGGGTCAAACTCGAGACCAACGAGACTTACTACGGGTCAGGGGGCAAGAGCACCGGGGACTTCTCGGTCTACCAGATGAAGATCCCGACTAGCGTTGACGGGTTGAGTACAGCCGAGCATGCCGTCATGGAGGGGTACATCAACTCCGACGGGGACGGACTGTGCGACTTCAAACTCGATGCTGACGGCAACGCCGAATACGCAGTAGAGTGCGAGGCCAACGAGACCTATGGAATGACGGAGCACCTGCCTTGGAGAGCTCCTCACGTGGAGGCGGCGACATACGGCCTCCTGTCGGACCACGTCGGCAACGCGAACACGGTGATTGCCGGTACGATAGGCGGAATCGCCGATGCCGACGAGTCGTTCAGCGTCAACCTAGTTGGATACTCAGTAGCTCAGACCGAAGTGGGCGATACCGTGACTTACAAGGAAATCGAGATGGTGGAGCACAGCATAGACCTGAATCCCGCCGAGAATCAGATACAGGCCAAGTTGGTTGGCTCAGGATCCTTCGTGGACGTCCTGCCAGGTGCTCTGCCCGTTTACTTCGGAGCATCTGTCGACATCAAGGTCGAGCCGGTGACGAACGTAGCCATGTACGGCAAGGTGATGGCTAGGTTCTACCTCGACCTGAGGTGGTCTGGTGCCATGAACCCGGACTTCAGCGATGCCGACGGCGACGGCGATCCCGACGCGTCCTATGTACAGGCAGTTTTCGAGATCCACACCTTCAGCGAGATCAGTGATGATGATGCTGCCTCGTTCAAGTGCACGGTGATCGATCACATGAGCACTACATGGTGGACCGACTTCGGTGGCAGTGGCGACTGCGAGCTCGAGGCCTTGATGCCATTCCCCTACATCGCTGCGCTCCTCTACGTCGCCGGCATCGGCCTGCTCTCCTACGGCGGGATGGGAATGGCTGCGGCCTCTAGGAAGGAAGAGTAGCGACGCTGTGTCTCGGTTCCCGCAATCAGCCGGCTTTGCCGGCTGCGGGCCCGCGTGCACGAAGGGTTGAACCCATGTCGGTGGGCAGCAACGCACGATGGGTGGTCGCTCCAGACGTAGTGCAGCGACCCTCTCACTGGCCATCCTGGTGCTGATGTCGCTGTCGCCGATCCTGATCAGTGGGCTGAGCGAAACCCCTCATTCCAGAAGCGCCTCCAGCCGCTCCACGGCCTGCTCGGGAATCTGTATCAACGAGATGATGCCTAACGCCGACGGCTCCGATCAAGGATTGTTTCCGAACGGCGAATGGGTCGAGTTGTACAACTCCGGCTCGGTCGAACTCAGTCTGGAGGACTGGACCCTCGAAGATGTCGGCGGCTGGATACATCCGCTCGATGCCGGCACCTGGGTCGACTTCGACCAGCTCGCCACTCCCTACGTCCTTGCCTCTGGGGCCTACGCTGTGATCGCCGAGAACGAGATCGGAACTCTGCGCCTGAACAACGCCGGAGAGACCCTCAATCTGAAGGACTCAGTAGGAGTGACTGTCCATACTGTGACATCCGGCGAGGCCTCGAACGGAGTCTCGAAGATACCGAATCCGTCCGATGCGACTGCCGACTGGATCGACTCGGAGGAGAACACCCCCGGAGCGGAGAACTCAGAAGCTACCGGTGGTGGTGGCGAGGGTGGTGATGGCTCAACTCCTCCCTCACTGACTCGAATCATGACGATGCCATATGATGCCGAGGTCACGGGCATGTACATCGACCCGAATGGAAACTTCTTTGTCAACGCCATGCACCCTGATGACAACTACATCGATGCCACTGTTGGAGTTGTGAACGGCGTAGACTGGAACAACCTACCTGACAGTATCCCCGAGTTGGCACTGCCTACCGACCTCGTAGAGAAAACCGGAATCAGATTATCTTACGGGCAATATCAGCACCTCATCCAAAGCGGTGACGGACTCTCGGAAGGAGGCGTGGCAGGAGGGATCTACGCCGCGGATGACGGGGAGCTGCTGTTCGTGAGCGAGAAGCCCGACTTCAACGCCTTCGTACCACTAAACCCCCAAGGCACCAGAGGCTACCTGTACACCACCTGGGAGGACCGGCCCGCCGGAATCAGCCAGATCCTGATTGAGTGGAACAGCGCGTCGAACAGCTGGGATGTCCTCGGCGGGATGATGCGTGACCTCAGCGCAATTGGCGGCGGCTGGGTGCTGTGCTTCGGGACCATGAGCCCGTGGGGCACGCCACTGGCCTCTGAGGAGCTTTACTTCGACGACACCGAGAACTGGAACGATCCGACTTACAATTACCACTCGGATCAGGTGGAATTGGAAGATTACCTCGGTTACTATCCCAACCCCTACGACTACGGCTACATCGTCGAGATCAAGAATCCAGCCACAGCCTCGGGCGACCTTGTCAAGCATATGGCCATGGGTCGCTTCTCGCACGAGAACGCGCAGGTCATGCCCGACGATAGGACAGTATACCTCTCCGATGATGGTTACGACACGGTGCTGTTCAAGTTCGTCGCAGACACCGCAGGAGACCTCAGTGCAGGTACTCTGTACGCCGCCAAGGTCACACAGGATGACAGCCGCGACTCAGCCACCACCGGATTCGATGTGGAGTGGCTCGAAATGGCCTCCTCCAGTAATTCCGAAATCGAGGATTGGGTGGACCAGTACGACGGGATAACCGTCTCCGACTACGCCAATGGCCAGAACTCCTACATCACCGAATCAGAGATCAACGATTGGGCCGAGGGGCACTTGAACGATGACCTCGATGGCGATGGGGCCATCGAGTCTGCTGCTGACGACAGGGTCGCCTTCCTCGAGTCACGCAAGGCCGCCGGAGCCATTGGAGCCAGTGATGAGTGGAACAAGATGGAGGGGGTGGTCTTCAATCCAGATGCTCCCGGATATCTCTACCTCGCTATGTCGGACGTCCGCTACGACATGAGTGACGGACAGGGTGACATCGACGTCTCCGAGAACCGTTGCGGCATCGTCTACAGGATGCCGGTCGAGTCAGATTGGGACATCAGCAGAATCGAGCCTGCCATAGTAGGGGGGCCATACTCGAGCGGCAGTTCGCCCGACCAGTGCAATGCGAACAATCTCGCCGGGCCTGACAACCTCGCTGTGCTCGACGACGGGCGGGTGCTCGTAGGAGAGGACACTGGCAAGCACCAGAACAACATGGTCTGGCTATGGAAGCCTCCTGTAGAGCCGATTGAGTGGGACGGAGAATATACACTGAAGTTCACCCGAATCATGCCAGCTGAGGTCCCGGACAGGGACAACGACTGGCTCGAAATCACCAATACCGGTAACTCTCCTGTCAGCATTGCCGGCTGGACGATAGAGAGGATCCGTTCGACTGAGCCTTGGATATCAACTGTCAATGACCTGACTATCGATGCCGGTGCATCGGTGGTACTGACCGAGAACCCTCCTAACCTGCTCGCCGACGGAGGCATAGTGGCCCTAGACGGTAACGTCGCGCTGGACAATATGCCGTGGCTTGTCGACTCTGGCAGCGCGCTGCAACTCAAGGCACCTGACGGGACAGTGGTAGATGCGATTGCCTTCGGCGGTGGCATCGCTGATATTGACGGCTGGACGGGGGCTGCGATATCGGTACCGGGCGACGGCTCTCCCGGACTGATTCTGATGCGCGGTTCTGGATGCGGGGATTACCCTGACACCGACTCGGGAGCCGACTGGGAGGAGAGGTGGATCCGAATCGGAGCCTCGACCTTCTGTGACGGCGGGCACTTCACAACCGAAGCCGATTCGACCGCCTCAGCATCCATCGGTCCCGATACTGCCTTCAACGACCTGATACAGTGGATTGGCTCCGCCGAGGATTCGATTCACCTGCACGTCTACCAGTTCATGAGCCCGGACCTCACTCACGCCCTGCTGGACGCAATGAACAGGGGCGTGAGTGTGACTCTGCTTCTGGAGGAGGGTATCCTAGACGGTAGCAGCACCGTGAACAACCAAAGGGGACACGCTCAGAGCCTCAACGATGCCGGGGCGACGGTGCTCTGGATGGAGGACCCCACACTAATCAGCTCACCCTACGCGTACATTCACAGCAAGGTGGCGGTCAGAGACGACGAGAGCGTCTGGATCTCATCCGGCAACTGGAAGGACACCAGCGTGCCTCCCGGCGGGATTGGCAACCGCGAGTGGTCGGCGATACTGAACTCCGAGACAGCAGCCCAGCTAGTACTTTCTCGAATGGCTTGGGACGAGAACCCCAACCACCTCCACATCGAGCCGCACGGTGCCCAGCACGCCCCTACCTTCGACTGGGTCTTGGACGAGCCGGTGCACGATGGCGGCACGACTGCTACTCCGACTCATCAGGGGCCGTTCGATGCCCAACTGATGACCTGCCCCGATGACTGCGTCGATGGCATTGTCGCAATGATTGACTCTGCCGAGGTCTCCATCGAGCTCTCGGTGCAGTACCTCGACCTCGACTGGTACTGGGGCTTCGGAGACAACCCGATCATCGCAGCGCTGCACGAAGCGGCGCAGCGCGGCGTCAACGTCCGACTGATGCTGAACGGCTACTACGCCGAGTGGGACGAGGAGATTCGCGACACCATCCATATGTTCAACACCGACTGGAACGCCACCGAGGGACTGGATGCGACAGCGCGTCTGATGGCATATTCAGACAGTATCGTGAAACTCCACAACAAGGGCGCCATAATCGACGGCGAGAGCGTTCTCGTCGGCAGCATGAACTGGGGCTCGAGCGCCGCTCTGCGTAACCGCGAGATGGGCGTGCTCTTCCACCACGAGGCGTTGGCCTCCGACTACCTCGCCTCGTTTGAGGAGGACTGGAACAGACTCGATTCGACCACCGACTCGGACGGCGATCTGATGCCCGACCAGTGGGAGGAGGAGCACGGCCTGAACCGGCACTCCGCAGCCGTGCTCGGAACAGCGCTCAGCGAGCAATCGCTGGACCCTGATGAGGACGGCCTCAACAACCTGCAGGAGTTTCAACTCAGCGGAGACCCGATGGACAACGACACCGATGACGACTGCATCCTCGACGGCGAGGAGGTGATTTTCGCTCAGAGTGTGATGCGCTCGCCGTCGATTGCAATGACCTCCAGTGATGTGGACGAGGACGGCGTGCCAGACGGCGAGCAGTACGGCTGCGAGCCGGCTGACAACGGCACCGATGTCGTCGACAACGGCACCGGTGTCGTCGACAATGGGGGCGACGAAGGCGACGAAGGGGGTTTCCTGAATATCCGAGAGGACCCGCTTTCCAGGCCCGGTGCGGAATTCCTGTTCTGGCTGATGGTGATATCGGCAGTTTCCCTAGTCCTAGCAGGAGCCTCGATGTTCCTACAGCCGCGAAGAGGTACCGACGAGGTGCTGGTGGATGACTCCGGGTACAGATTCGAGGATCCTGACGAATCCAAGGCGATTCTCAAGGGAACTAGTTTCGACGAAGGGGCCGAAGATGCCCGCGCGCGTACCGAGGGGCGCGACGACGGTTCACACGGCGCCATCAGGCTCGATGGTTTCGGCTTCAAGTCGGCCACGCGCGACGAGGTCCAGTGGATGCTGGACCAGGGGCGCACGATGGAAGAGGTACGAGCCGAGCTCGGAGAGGAGGAGTGATGTCTGAGGCGATCCGCGACCTCGTCAACGGGGTCGCGAACGGCTCCCTCTCCGATGGCGAAGTTATCGACTGGTTGCATGGCGTCTTTGAGGGCGGGCTCTCAGAGGCCGACACCATCTCACTCACCGAGGCTATGAGGGATTCAGGCGAAGTACTCGAGTGGGGGTCTGAGATTGCGAATCTGGTTGTCGACAAGCACTCTACCGGCGGTGTCGGCGATAAGGCATCGATCGTTCTCGCTCCCGCTCTAGCTGCATGTGGCCTGAAGGTCCCGATGATATCAGGACGCGGGCTGGGTCACACGGGAGGGACTCTGGATAAGTTGGAGAGCATCCCGGGGCTGAGTGTCGAGCGCACGGCCGATGAGATTCGTCAGCAGGTCAAGCGCATAGGAGTCGCGATGGTCGGCCAGACAGACTCTCTGGTCCCTGCCGATCGCAGGATGTATGCCCTCAGAGACATCACTGGGACTGTCGCATCCGTCCCACTGATTACCTCCTCTATCGTCTCAAAGAAGGCTGCTGAGGGCCTGTCGGCCCTAGTCCTCGATGTCAAGTTTGGTAGGGCTGCATTCATGGTCGAGCGCGTAGACGCGACCGATCTCGCGCGTTCGATGGTAGATGCTGCCAATGGCATGGGAATCGCCACCAAGGCTGTGCTCACGACGATGGACCAGCCTCTGGGGTGTGCAGTAGGGAACTCATTGGAGATCCTCGAGAGCGTCGAGACGCTGTGCGGAAACGGTCCGGAGGACCTCGAGGAGCTGGTCTGTGTACAAGGAGGGCTGTTGCTAGAGGCCACAGGACTGGCAGAGAACATGCAGACAGGAGCACTGATGATCCACGACAGCCTGCAAGACGGTTCGGCCTTCGAGCGTTTTTGCGAGATGGTCGAGGCTCAGGGGGGCGCGACTTCGATTTTCGACAGCGATGCCTCGCTGATGAGAGGACTGGGGCTGATGGATCCTGGGCTGCTGACCACCGAGCTGTGCGCAAGCGCGAACGGTTGGGTCGAAGACATCGATGCGATGGCTTTAGCCGAGGCCTGCCTTGAGATGGGAGCCGGGCGCGAGCAACTGGACGATGAGATAGACCGCGCGGTCGGTGCTATCCTCGAGGTACAAGTTGGAGACCGGCTGGAGCAGGGGGAGCCATGGGTCGTCCTGTACCACCGCGACGAAATCCCCCGAGCGAGGCTGGAGGGGCTCTTGGGCGCAATCACCCTATCCGATGAAGAAGTGGAGGCAGTATCGCGAATCACGGAGGCAATCGAATGAGGTTGGGTCACATCGACCGCATGCGGGCGATAGCCGTGCTGTGCATGGTCGAGGTTCACACCGCCGCTATCATACCTCCAGAGGGAGTCACAGTAGGCCATCCTGCCGCCTTCGTCGCCGCCGCCTTTGGTGGCATGGCCGCACCGATGTTCGTCGCCATCTCAGGGTGGGGTATCCACATGAGCGCTACCCGCAGAGCGGCGGACCCCGAACATGACGCGGGGCGATGGCTCAGTTGGCTACTGCCACGGGTGCTCCTTCTGAGCCTGTGTCAACTGCTAGTCAACCTGCTGCTGAACGCTGACCGAGGAGGCCGCTTCGAGTGGCACACGCCCGGCGTTCTGACGCTGCTTGCAATCGCAGCTCTGCTCGCGCCGGTCCTGATCCGGCTATCCATGCGTGGGCGAGGGGTGCTGATGCTGCTGATGGTGGCGGCCCCGCTGGCAATCGGGGACGCAGTTGGACCAGACTGGTCATGGTGGGAACGAGTGGACTCGCAAGGCACCTCGGAGTGGCTGGCCCGACTCCTTTGGAATGGCACCTATCCTGCCGTGCCGTGGCTGGGGTACGTCCTTCTAGGATCCATCATACACGACTTGGCAGACCAACCGAGTGCGCGAGAGAGGAACATCGCCATCGGACTGGCAGCTACCACTGTCACCATGTTCATCGCAGTACTCGAGGACATCGACTGGGCGCTTACTTCCGGGGACGCAGTCCTGACCTTCTTCCCTGCCAACACGCCCTTCCTAATCGTCTCCGGCACGTTCGTGCTGCTTGCCCACAGGCTACTTGAGGGTGCTGAGTCGAGCGGCGGCGAGCCAGCTCTCGGTGACAGGCTGGCCGCTCTGGAGCCAGCCGGTCGGATTACGCTGACCATCTATGTGGCCCACTTCGCGGTGCTAGGGGCAGTGGCATCGATGATGGAGGGGGAGCCGCGACTCGGGCTGGTCACCGCGTTCGCTCTGACCATCGCCCACACACTGGTGTGGATACCGCTGGCGATCTGGCACCAGCGCCACATACCCAACCTGTCATTCGAGGCGCTGTTGAGCAGAATTAGTTAGGCGTCACGGATATCGGGCCGAACCAGACCTCGGCTTCCTCGTTTGAGGCCAGGATGCGGACGTAGTGAGTGCCGTCGCCGGTGAAGGTGATGTTGGCCGAGCCCGGGCCGACCTCAGGCGTGCCGGGCGAGACGCTGTACGGCCAGAGTTGGCTGTTGTTGCCCATGTCGGTCTGCCCGTAGTAGACCGTCAGGGTGGTGTTGGTGCCATTGTCGTAGACATCCCAGCCTACCTGAGCTGTGCTGCTGTTGAGGTTTGTCGAGGTGAGGTTGCGCAGTATGGCATCGTAGACGAAGAAATCGCCACGAAGTGGGTCATCGACCCACACGGGCAGGTGGTCCAGTGCGTCGTAGGTGGCCTGAGTCAGTGGGAAGCCCCACGCTGAGTGGTAAGGTGCGAGGTTGTAGCCGGTGGCGTTTGACAGATGCATCACCCACGCGTTGAACTCCTCTGTGTCACCACTGGGAACTTCGGCCGCTGGAAGCGTATAATATACGCTCAATGCCTCGGTTATCGGGCCCCAACTCCATTCCTCTTTGATTATTAGGTAGGTGTCCAAGGCAATCCATACAGACCAGTTGGAGATGTTAGAGCCGTCCTCGAAATACGACTCCATCCTCGCTGCCCTCTGCTCAGGGTCAACGGCACCGTGTCCCTCGACTCCGACCAAATCCTCCATCAGGTAGACGCTGGCGAAGTTGCATCCTGTCTCGGTAGTGCCGGGGAGCGTGGATGGCATCCACTGATGGTTGTGGCCGAGTTCGTGGAACATACCCCAGTCGCCGTTCTCGCTCATGTACGACACATTGACCACGCCTGCCACGCTGAGGTCGTGCGCCATGAACGGATATCCGGAGTGCATCCAACCAGCAGATATCTGTGCATCGAAGACCGCCCTCTCCACCCTCGGCCACGGTAGGTAACCGTAGATTTCGTGCTCCATCTCTAGGGCCTGGTCCCACCAGTCCATCAAATCCTGCGGGTTATCGAGGTCCCTGATCTCATAGCTCGGAACTGTCAAGATGAATTGGTCGCTGCCGATTTCCGCCCACGGCGCTGGGTCGTGACGGTACTGCTGCAGCCACTGGAAGATGTCGGTCTCGCCGTGGATGTACCTCGGAGCCTTGACTGCATTCGAGACGGTCACATCAAAATCGCCGAGCGTCGAGCCGGCTTGGATTCCGATGTAGATTGGCCCCCCGAAGGCGTTGCCTACCTCCATCGTGGCGCTGCCGATGTACCACCAACGAGCGATTTGTGGATGCCTGTGCAACTGGGTCTTGCCCCACAGGCTGTCGCTATGAGCACCGACTAACACATATGTTCCTGAGTCTACGATTTCGGAAGGAAGCGTGACCGTGACCACCTCTCCCGGAGCGGCATACAGACCGGTCGTCATGCGCACATGTGAGCGCGCTCCCGAGTAGCCGAAATTGCCGGGAAGACCGCTCTGATTACCATCGATGGAAAAGGTTCGAGTGATTCGGGTGGCATTCGACGGCACCTCGCCCGGGAATTCGACGTGACTGGGGTGTGCAGGCAACTCGTTCGCAGGGAGGTTCTGGGTCAGAGATGCCTCGACCCTCAACAGAGTGTCCGCCACTGGATCTTCCCCTAAGTTGTGGCCGACGTTCTGCCAGAGGGTGCCGTACTGGATTACCGTCCAGCCAGTGGCGTTGACGACTTCGCGCAGTGGGCTCCAGAAGCCGTGGAAGTCCAAAGCCACGACACCGGTGCATGTCGAGAGGGTCGCATCTGCTATTGCCGCATCATCCGCCGATAGGGTCTGATTGTCCATCCGGTCGGCCCGAATCGCGTCGATTGCGGCCTGCGGCCGGGTCAGCTCGTGCGGCACCACTCTGAAGTCGATCGTGTTGTATCCCCAAGCATGGGAGACAAACAGCCCTGTCGTCTTGGCGATCTTGTTGCCCGGGTAGTTGTGAGACACATCGCTGTTCGAGTATGACCAGTACCAAGCGTGGCCACCCATTACTAGGCCACCACCGTTGAGCATGAAGTCGATGAGGTTCTGGTTGTCGGCATCGTCGTGGCCGTTCCAGAACTCGTCGAGAAGGCAATCTATACCGGACAGATTGTCCGGAGTGATGGAGAGATGTACCGTGTGCCCCTCGCCCTGCAACTCATCCTCGAAGTCGTCGTAACCGGCCCCGTAGGCCAGCCCTACGTCGGCGTTCGTGCCACAGACCCATTCGACCGCTTGGAGGGAGAAGGCCGTCTCTTTCGGCCCGGCACCGTCGACCCAACTCTCGTGGCCGTAGCCGAGCATCTTGCCGCGACCGACATGACTTGCTGAAATCACAGGGATAGTTGAACCGTATCCCTCTTCTGTGAATCCTATCGGGAATGCCCACTCGCCTATCGGCAGAATGGGCGAGGGCCAGCCACCCCAGTTCGTGTTGCCCATTCCCCGACGCAGGTCATCTTGGTCTGCTGTCAGATCATGTACCGCTATCCAGAGGTTGAGCCCGACTGCACCGCCGGTGTTGTTGGCCCATATTGTGTATTGCGTCCAATCAGCACGCTCATCGGGAGTTCCCTCGATGGTGCCGTTTGGAAGCAGTGTGAGCCCTGACGGCAATGGCGGGCTGACCTCCCATGTCTCGATATCGGGGCCATCGTTGGTGGCGGGGATGAGAATACTCTCGTTGGCCTTGAATGCAAACTCAGTGCCCGTCCATGAAATGGCATCTGGAGGTAGACTGGTCACCCTAATCTGGATGAGAGTAGAGGTGGTGCCGCCAGAGTTATTGGCCCAGATTCGATGGTATGTCCATGGTTGCAAGAGGGTGGCAGACCCACTGATTGCGCCTGTGGTGAAATTGAACGAGAAACCGAATGGGAGAGCAGGTTCAATCTCCCAGTAGTCCGGCGAGCCCCCCTCCCAAGTGGGTGTGACTTCCTCAATGGAGTCGCCCTCTCTGAGGTCGAACTCATAGGGCTCGTAATGCAGTTCAGTCACTGCTAGGTCCCTGACTGCGATGAGGATGGTCGTCGACAGAGAGCCGCCTGTGTTCTCAGCGGTGATCACATGCTCCCTAAGCTCGTGCACCGAGGTCGGAGAGCCGTGGAGGGAGCCGTCTGCCTGATGCAGCCCGATACCGTCGGGAAGCGTCGGCTCGACGCTCCACCCCGTAATCTCGCCACCCGAAATAGCCGGGATAATCTGGACGGGTTCCCCAATGGTCCAGTAGAACGGATGTCCCTCATAGGACAGTCCGGAAGGTGGTTGGTGCAAGGTGATGATGCGGATAGCAGTCTCAACCGAGCCGCCGGTGTTGGATGCCGTCACGGTGTGATTAGAGTCGCCGAGAACACCGGCATTGCCAGAAATCGAGCCGTCCCCCAGCAGGCTCAGCCCCTCTGGCAGCGACGGGACTGCTGTCCATGAATCAGCAGTGCCGCCTATCACGAGGGGAGCGTCGATCGAACAGTGGTTGTCCAAGGAGCACTGCAGTACGTCGGCGAGGTATAGGACCGAAGTAGGGGGCGCGGCAAGCACAGTGATGTCGATTGTCGTCGAGGTCGAGCCCATCGGATTGGCACCGATGAAGGTGTAACGAGTGTCCTGCGTTTCTCCGGTAGGAGTGCCTGAGATGACCCCGGAGTCATCCAGTGACAAGCCGTCTGGAAGACGGGGGTTAACCAACCAGTCATGGGGGCCGTCACCAGTGAAACTCGGTGTCAGAGCCTGCATCTCTATGCCGACGACGAGAATAATTGCGTCCTCGCCGTAGTCGAGTCCTTCGGGGCGATGCATCAGTCTGCATGCATCCCCAGTGAAGACCTGTTGAGCGGTGCAGTCGTCCTCCGTGATGACGTGGACGAAGCAATCAGGGTGTGATGGCTGCTCGACGCAGTCAATCTCCTCGGGAGTCTGATTATCGGGGCCGAACAGGCCGAGGCAGCCCGAACTTAGCATCAGCACCGAGAGGAGGAGCGCGGCGTTCCTCTTCGGCTGCATGGGGTTCGTCGGGAACCCTTTGATGAATAAGTGTGCGGAAGCCGTGCTCCCGTTGGGGAGCACGCTCACGTGAGGCCCGGATAGGCTGGTCCTGTCTCGAAGCAGTACTGCACAGTATGGAATCCTCCCTTGAACTCGGTGATGTCGGCTCGGACTGCTGCCGGGTCCTCTCCGGCGATCAGGGACCTCGCGAAGAAGCGTGCCACGTCCTGCATCTCATCGGTTCCCATCCCGACTCGAGTGAGTTCGGGAACACCCAGCCTGAGGCCACTGGGGGACATCGCCTTGGTATCTCCGGGAAGCATGTTCATGTTGGTGATTATGCCGGCGTCCTCGAGCAGCGCAGCGGCATCCCTACCAGCACCTGAGTCACTCTCGCCGTGGCGAGTCAGGACCTGATGGCTTGCGGTGTAATCGCGCTCCTCTGCGAGAACGTCGAAGCCCTCTGATGCTAGGGCTGCTCCCAGCGCTTTGGCATTAGACACGATATCACGGGCGTAGTCGGTGCCGAACTGCTCGAACTCCGCGAGGGCTACCGCTTTGCCGGCGACGTGGTGGAGGTGGTAGGAAGAGCAGACTCCGGGGAATATCGCGCTGTTCAACCGGCGCTGAAACTTGGCATCGCCGGAGTCCGAAAGCAGGAAGCCGCCCTGAGGCCCTGGGAAGGTCTTGTGACTGCTCCCAGTCATCACGTCGGCACCCTCCCGGAGAGGATCCTGGAACTGGTTGCCGGCGATCAGCCCGAGGACATGCGCGGCATCGTACATCACCTTCGCGCCGACCTCATGGGCGGCGGCGGCGAGTTCCTCCAGAGGAGTGGGGAACAGGAAGACGGATTGTCCGAACAAGGCGATGTTGGGCTCAGTCTCTCGAATCAGCTGTGCGGCTGCATCGATGTCCGGCTCCATGCGGCTCTCGACCCATGGATAGGTCACGAGGTTCAGCCCCCTCAGTCCGACCGCGCCCATGCGAGCGTGCGAGATGTGGCCGCCATCGGCGGTGGAGACCGCGGTGATGGTATCGCCGGGATTAGCCAAGGCCTTCAGACCGGCCATGTTCGACACTGTCCCTGAGGTCGACTGGATGTTAGCGAAGTTGCAGTCGAAGACGCGTTTGGCGGAGGAGATTCCGATCTCTTCGATGGTGTCGAAGTCGTCGCATCCCTGATAGTACCGCTTCCCCGGCAGACCCTCGGCGTACCTGCCGTGCAGATCTGAGTTGCAGGCCTTGCGAACAAGTGGGCTGAGGATGTTCTCGCTCGCGATCATAGGCAGGCTGTCGCGGTAGTGACGGCCTGAATCATCGACAGCCCCGAGTATCCTAGAGGCGGCATCGCGAGCGCTCATGCACCTGCATCGATAACTGGTCAAAGAGTTTAGCGGAAGGGAGGTCTACGAGGACGATTCTGACTCTTCAGGGAAGAGTATTTTGAATCAGGGCGGTCATGGCACCCCATGAGCCGACGCGCCATGCTCACAACGATACTGATTGCCTTGCTGCTCGTAGCAGTTCCATACACCGTCCTAGCCACCGATTCGGACGGGGATGGAACCGATGATGCGGACGATGACTTTCCGAACAACCCGTGCGCGGACACGGACACCGACGGGGATGGTTTGCCGGACACCGTAGTGAGTGGTTGCTCTTCTCAATCGGTTGTCGGCTACACCTCCTTCGAGGACCCTTTCACCCTCGCGAACGTGAAGTACACTGACACTGGAAGCGATTCAGTCAGCAGGTACCTTTGGAACAACGCCAACGAACCGCATATCGCACACAACCAGACTAATGGTTCAGAAATGGGTTTCACCCTCTACTACACCTCGACCGGCGGCGTCGGACTGACTGACGGTGACTACTTCGGCACAATCAACTACACCGGGACTGTCGGCAACTTCACCGATGGTAACAACGGCTACCAGATGTCG
>Ga0209034_10000102_pt1 | contig 41587 bp, 40 predicted proteins | sample MarorgKNORR_S2LV_2_FD_188219 | JGI IMG/M metagenome (GOLD analysis project Ga0209034, IMG submission 188219) | Marine microbial communities from the Southern Atlantic Ocean, analyzing organic carbon cycling - 250m_A/KNORR_S2/LV (SPAdes) (version 2) | ecosystem: Environmental > Aquatic > Marine... | reverse complement strand
CCATAAGCAATTATCAAATGCTCCAAACCACCCAGGAGGCATGAAGATCATCCGAGTAGCCGTGCTTAACATATCGAATAAATAGTCTCTGTTCGTAGGGTCTTCCCCTATCACGAGATATTTTAAATATGAGAGAGCTTCCTCGCTCATAGTTGTGTATCTCGCATCTCCCACAGTGGAAATTCCCTCAAGACCTTCTTCTGTCATCACATGTAAGATGTGAATTCTTCCCACCGGGGATTCGAAATCGTATTTTTCCCATAGCTGACCAGTTTTTCGAAGCCTGAAATGTTGGGTGTTACTCTTAACTTCAAATTCGCTGATTTTTATATCTACGATTTTCATTTGTCTTGATTTCCCTTCTCTAAAGTCTTCTGTTTACTGTTCAGACTTGGGAAAACACGGCTTTTGAGTTTCTGATTTTTCTACAGCTTCTTTTTCTTCGAGTTCCGGCTTTTCTTTTCTCTTTTGGGCCATCCTTCCAATAAATTCAAAGGCATCTGTGGCCTGTGTTGGTCCTTCCTGGTTTTTTTCTGCCATTAGCTGAATGGGCACCTTTAGTAATATGGGATGGAGCCGACGGTCAGGTTCGAACTGACGACCTGCTGTTTACAAAACAGCTGCTCTACCACTGAGCTACGTCGGCACGGGTGTTTGCTACTAAGAGTCTAACTCAATAATAGTTATTTTGCTAAGTGAATTCGAAATCATTTTACTAGACTGATATTATTGGTTTCCTGTTTTCTTAAATACCTTATTTTATTTAAATTATGTTACTAATATATCTAATTCATCAGGAAATCTAATCAAACTGAAATGAGTGCCGAAATAATAGTCTATGGGGCCCAGATAATAACTGGGCTAGCTACTTTAGTGGTTGCTTTCGTCCTAGTTTTCCAGCTTAAACAACAACGATTGGTTGCACAACGAGAACTCGTATTGGATATTAATAAACAACGACAAGATCTTGCCATTGCTGTTGCTAACAACCCTGACTTATCAGACATTAATTTTAGAGGTGGCCATGACTTTGGGGACCTAAACAATCAATCGGAACGCATTCGATTCAACAGGATGTTTGCCGCCGAAATGAGTTTGAGCAACATAGCACAGGAATACGCTGATTTGCTGCATGTAGATCCAGATATGGCATTAAAAACAAGTTTTGCCCTCTTTCCAGGTAGAAGAAAATTTTATAAGGAAAGTTTGATAAGGTTCACGTTGCCAACCCCATTTGTTGAAAAGGTTGACCAATATATAAAAGAGATTGAAGATAATGTAGGGGAAAACGGTCAAGATATTTCAGTCTTAGACCCTGATATGAGACGTAGCTAGATAAGGAGCCATGCAATGCCGGAACTTTTGAGATATTTAAATGAGAGAAATATTGAGATAGGGTCTAGGATTCCCGATTTCCTGCTTGTAGATCAAGCAGACAAGACATTAAGACTTCGGGATTTATCAGGCTCTCCCGCTGTTCTCTTTTTCTACCCTAAAGATGGCTCAGAAGGCTGTACCGTTGAAGCCTGTGAATTTCGAGACGTGTATGACGATTTTAAACAGCTTGACTGTCCGGTATATGGAATCAGCCCAGATACTCTTGAGTCCCACAATTCTTTCGCAAAGGAACACGAGTTACCATTTAATTTGTGTGTAGACCCAGATAAACAAATGATCAATGAATATGGTGTGATGGGCGAATATCTATTGACAGAAGCAGAGGCGGATTACTTAAGAACAACATATGGTGCACCAATAAATGAGGAAAACAAACTAGTAACCATAGTCCGGTCTACATTTCTTATAGACAAAGACGGGATATTGGTACACAAATGGATGAATGTGAATTTCCGAGGTCACGCCAGCAGCGTAAGAGACCAGCTTCACAAATCTTTCAAGTTCGACATAGCTTTTTAGAAAAATACCCTTTCGTTAGATCTACTAGTCCCATTCCCACTCGATATCTCCGATGCGAACTGTATCGCCCTCTGAAATACCTGCATCTTCTAAAGCCTTTACGACCCCTGTTTTCTGCATATGTTTATAGAATTGCATTCTGGCAAGCCAGTCTTCGTAATCTATTCTCTGTGCGATTCTTTCAACTCCAGGTGCCTGGACTACATAGACTCCGTCTTCTTGGTAGATAGAAACCCCCCTGCGTCTTGGTTCAGGTCGTATTACAGGAATATCTGTTTCCTGTAAATCAACAGAAAGATTTGGAGGAATTACGCTCGGTTGATCAGATAGGACCTGTACAACCTCGTCCATCATCGACCCGACACCTTCTCCAGACACGGCTGAAATTATATGAAACTTCCAGGCATCTTCACCCATTGAGTCTCTTATGTCTTCCGCCAATACGCTCACTTCATCTAAATCGACCTTGTTAATAGCCAAAATTTGTGGTTTGCCAATCAGGGCTTCGTTAAACAGTGCAAGTTCCTTATTGATTTTATGGAAATCCTCGCTAGGGTTCTCAGAAGTTCCATCAACAAGGTGTATCAGAACTCGGGTTCTTTCTATGTGGCGCAGAAATTCATGACCCAGACCAATCCCTTCATGAGCACCTTCAATCAGCCCAGGGATATCAACCATTACAAAATCTTTATCTCGATGTTCCACTATTCCAAGAACGGGATCAATCGTCGTAAATGGATAGTTAGCTATTTTTGGTCTGGCAGCTGTCAAAAACGTTATAAGACTAGATTTCCCTGCATTTGGAACTCCAATTATCCCAACGTCGGCGATTAATTTTAGTTCCAGCCTCAATGATGTTTTCAGACCTTCTTCTCCAGCCTGCGCTATTACGGGATACTGGCTTGTTGAAGAAGAATATTTCACATTTCCATAGCCCCCCCTACCTCCTGGTGCAGCCATATATTCTTCTCCAGAATTTAATATGTCAGCAACCACGCTTCCGGTTTCATTTATTATTTGTGTTCCTACTGGAACCCTAATTACAACATCGTCTCCATCTTTTCCGTGTTTCTTTGCTTTGGAACCATTCTCCCCATTACTGGCTGAGAAATTCTTTTCATATCTGAAATTTATCAATGTGTTCTCATTGTGATCACCAACGATTATTACATTTCCCCCTCGTCCTCCATCACCTCCATCGGGTCCGCCTCTTGGAACAAATTTTTCATGGCGACCACTAATAGCCCCATCTCCTCCAGAGCCACTTGTTATTTGGATTAATACACTATCGATCATTTAATTGTTTCCAAAGAGTTTAGGTAATAATACTAACAATAATGGTGTTTACTTGGTGGAAACACAGCTATATTAGGCGGTGTATATAATTGGATTTTATCACGGGTTTTAGTGGAAACATTGTTGACTATATTGAAATTCTGTTGATACACATTAGGGCTTTTGGGCGATGTGGATAAGGCTGGTTTTTATTCACACGTCGGCGCTCTTGTTATTAACTAAAAGGACATATAATTGCCCTGTCTGTCCACATTCAATGTGGAACATATTTTTGAGAAGAACTACTTTTATAGGTTGAGGAGATAAATGGAAGAAATGGCACCGTATATAAAAAACAAAACAGAAGTAAGTGAAATGTTCAGTGAAGCTAACCTTTTTCAGTCATATTTGGATGTGGAAGCAGCATTAGCTAAAGCCCAGGCGAGTCAAGAAATTATTCCAGCGACCGCTGCGGAGATAATTTCTGAAAAGGCTAAACTTGAGCTTTTGGATCTCCAAAATGTTTATGATGGATTAGATAAAACAGGGCACCCTCTGGTTCCCCTAATATGGGAGTTGGATAGAGTTTGCGGAGAAGAGGCGGGTGGATATATACACTGGGGTGCGACCACGCAAAATATTACCCAAACAGGAAAACTTCTATTAATTAAAAAATGCCACAATAGTTTCCTGGAAGATCTTGGAAATTTACTTCACATACTTGGAAATCTAGCAGAGAAAACTAAAGATTATGCTATGCCAGGTAGAACCCATGGCCAGCATGCTGTTCCTGCGACTTTCGGATATAAAGTCGCAGTGTGGATAGATGAGCTGATACGACATGCTGATCGCTTAAAAGGAAGTGAAGAGCGCGTTTTTGTAGCTATGTTGGGGGGAGGGGCAGGAACTATGGCTTCTGTGGGTCTTGAAGGCCTTGAAACCCAGAGATTGATAGGTGAAGAACTGGGATTAGGTTCAATGACAATGCCTTCTAGGGTGATAGGGGATCACCTCACCGAATATATTACGATCCTTGCTATGCTCGCTGCCACGGCCAGTAAAATGTCGAGAGAGATATATACCATGATGAAGCAGGAATTCGGCGAAGTGGAAGAACCTGTTCCTTTGGGCGCGGTTGGGTCGTCAACGATGCCTCAAAAACGGAATCCTCGTTTATGCCAAGATGTTGTGGCCTGGGCTGCAGAAATAAGGACATATGTGCCAATGTCTTTGGAGGCAATGCAAACAGAGCATGAAGCTGATAAAACTACTAGCATGATGATAAATTCGGCCATCGACAGGACATGTGTTTTGATGGGCCAAATAACAAATGGATTGATTGAAATATTTTCTGAACTTAAAGTATTTCCGGAAAGAATGAGACAAAACCTTGATCTTAGCGGAGGGTTGATACTTTCAGAGCGAATAATGTTGGAATTGGGTCGGAAAATGGGTCGTCAAAAGGCCCACGATGCAGTCTATGAGGCAGCTCAAAGGTCTGTTAATGAAAACAGGCCATTCACTGAAACTCTACAAGAGGAACCCGAAGTGGCTAGCCAATTAACAAAAAAGGAAATATTAGGACTATTGGACCCAGAACAATACACTGGCCTATGTTCACATTTTGCGAAAGAGTTTTCGATTAAAGCGGAGCAAAAGAGTAAGGAGCTAATCGGCAATTAGAAGGCTAGATATTTATCGGTAATTGTTTTGGGATCACGCCGGCCTTTCTTAGCTGATCAATTTTTTCTGTGGTTATCCCTAACTCTTTTAATACGTTGAGAGTCTCAGCTCCAAAAACAGGTGGAAAAACATCTTGTAGAGGGGTTTTAGACATATTAACGGGATTGCCAGACCAGGTAGTTTTACCCCATGAGGAATTAATTTCCTGAGAATTTGAATAATCCTTGCCTCTGATGAGCCCTCGCGCATGATTAAAATCATCTTCATGGATCTCGGCAGCGGTCGTATTTTTAACCAATGGGATTTGGGCTGATTTCATGGTTTCTACCCAATAGTCAGAAGGCTTGGTAACGAAAATTTCCTCCAAGATCTCTCGAAGGAGAAGATCGTTCTCAGACCGTGAAGCTTTGGATGAAAAAACTTCCATAGATTGAAGATGTGAAAATTCATCAAGGAGACAAAGTTTTTGCCATTGTTCCTCTGAAAAAGCACTTAAGAATACCCAATTATCAGCTGATTCATATAAACCGGCCAAAGCATTTAGGCCACGGGCTCCGGGGCCACCAACATCATCTCGCACATAATTTTTATGATTAACATGGTATGGGGCGGAAATTGTGGCTGAGGTGTGAGATAAAGCAGCTTCAACATGCTGACCTTTCCCGGTTTTTTCTCTTTCCAAAAGAGCCATCATTACGCCGTAGGCTGCGGCTATTCCTGTTCCGTAATCATTTAAAGTAAAAGTAGCCGGGCGAGGTTGGCCCTCACCTCCACTGTTTCTTAGTTGGACACCGGTTGCAGCTTGAGCGTTCTGCTCAAAACCTGGCCTAAGCTCCCACGGTCCAGACCTGCCGAAACAATTGATTGAGGCGTACACAATGCCTGGATTTTTGGCTCTGACCTGTTCATATCCTATCCCGAGCCGATCTGTCACTCCTTTTCTGAAGCCCTCTAAAATAACGTCAGCGGAATCAACTAACTTGAGAAATGTGTCTAATCCCTCAGGGGTTGAGATGTTTAAAGCGATGCTTCGTTTTCCTCTGCCGACGTCCAGCCATGGTGTCAGCTGGGGGGGCCTATGCTCTGGATCGATTTTTATTACTTCCGCTCCATACTGTGCAAGTGTTCTTCCACATGTTGGCCCGGCGAGAACAATACATAAATCAAGAACTCGAATGCCAGCTAGAGGTAAATTAGTCATGAGATATTCTCAATCTGGTTACTGAGCCGGACAATTTTTCCCGGTTGCTTCATTTCACCTATAACCGGATCTTCTACAGTAATGGTAGTTCCCGCTGCAACGGAGTGCTCCGAATCTAGCCATTCATCGATACTGCGACACATGGTGCCAGGGATTCCTAGGTCAGCCATAATATTTTCCCATTGTATCGCTGTTTTTCCTAACCAAATCTCAGCAAATTGGTTGATCCATTGGTTGCGAGATAATTCATCAGCCAATAGTGCTTTGGAATTCGTGAGGGGTTCTAGCCAATCGATATGATCGATGTTTTCAAGAAACGGTCGCAGGAATCTTGGCATGGAGATATTAACATTAATCCAACGGTCGTCTTTACAACGGTAGAATCTTTTTATGACGGGATGGCCTTCTTGGTTTCCATGAGACCTCTTTGAATGTCTTACTAACGCTGAGCCCATTCCTTGATACATTGCGTCATGGACGGGAACGGTGATCTGTTGGCCGGTGTTGTGTTTGACTCTGTGGAAAAGAGCTGCGACAACTGCTGTAGATGCCGTTATAGCTGCAAATGTACTAGCGTATGGCAATGCGTGAAATGATGGACCTTCTCCCTCAATGGGCTGTTCCCCGGATGGATTAAAAGAATATATTCCTGAGGCTGCTGCCACTATTCCTTCATCTGGAGGAAGATCTTCATAAATATGGCCTTTGGGAAAGCCAGGTAAAGAAACGCACACCAGACCGGGATTATCTTTTGCCAAGGAGGTATAGGAAAGATCGCAATCTGCATAATGGTCATAAATGAGCACATCTGCTTCACGGATTTTACCAAATAGTTTGTCAAAACTGTGCTTATCGGGCAGGTTTAATTCGATAGAAACTTTTCCTCTATGCCACACAGAAATTTCTTCAGCATTAATTGATTCGGGAGTATTTTGCTGAGATTCTATTCTAACCACTTCCGCTCCCTGGTCAGACAACAGCATTCCCAAAATAGACCCTACAGGGTATGAGCTGAATTCAACGACTTTATATCCGGTTAAAGGACCTATTTTATTAACTCCGTTCAATTCTTATTTATACTGATCAATACCAACGGTAGCTGCCGTCGGGCCAGAAGGGAAAACTAAAGTTTTTGCCCTGTCAGCTCCCACAACCACAATGTCAATATTTGATGAGGAATGTAATAGAGGAACTTCAATAGCTAGGCGCTCTTCCTCAGTTTTGTCTTTTAGCCAGTTCCATCTTTCATCCACTCGAGCGTCGTTAATCGGCATATATTGGATCATTTTGCCTAAGCTAGTATTTGCATGACTGTGGATAAAGTCCTTTGCATCTTGTTTGGAAAAACCTTCACCGCCTACAGGTCCAGCTACATCAGGAGGCATGAATATTAGTCTTTGATGGCCTTCTGCGTGAGTCGCTCCTAAGGTTGTGTTACCAAAGGTTATTCCGTAGGCCAATGTTTTTAAAAGGCCGTCCGCTGAGGTGTTACCTTGGTCTTGAACATCTAGTTCACCGTCTGTAATAAATATCGAAACGGTACTATCTGTTTTTGAGAAACCTCTATCCTCCGAGTATGAAGGCCATGGGCTCATTTCTTCGTTTTCTGCAACGCAATGAATAAATTTTCTGGTTGTCCCTATAGTGTCCATATCCATTTTGTTTGGATACCACATTCCAATGTTTTTTAGACATAGATAGAAGGCTCTTCCTATAGTGATGTTAATTTCATTGTCCCGACCAGGACCTAGAGCAGATCCGGGGTTCAACCCAACTTTTTTTGCAATTGGCCCGTTCACCATCAGGATGGGGGCATGAGGGCTAGTTGACATTAGTAACGACTTTCCGCCATGTGAGCCCATCTCGGAAAGGCATTTAACGGCAGCGATAATTATTGGCATATGTTCTGCCTTGGCCCCAGCCATTGCGGCATTTATAGCAATTTTTTCTACTGTTGCTAATCCGAATCCGGGTGGCATATCACAGACTACGTGATCTGCCGGAAGAGAAGTTCCTGAGATTAGTTCTCTAACCTTCTCCTCTGTCGGAGGATAGATTGGCAATGCATCTGACCAGTCTTTAAGGGTGAACTCTTTGTTCATTTTAAGTACCGCATCATACCGATCTTCGCCCTCAAACCGAATGACCGATTCTTGCTGTTCTATGACGGATACATCCTTTCCTTCTGAAGTTAATGTCTGAATTAGGTCGTCAATAACCTCTTCAGTTTGACTGACACAAAGATCATCGGCTAGATTTCGATAAATTCTGGGAACGACCACAAATTGCAGGTCTGGCATACCAAAGGCTTTACTGCTCGCTTTGGCATCGTCAGTAAACCTACCTGACACAATTGGAACGGCGGGTTTTCCCATCTTTTCTATTTCTATCATGTCGTGGCACATCCACGACGCGCAGGTTCCTCAATCGGCAGTGGCACCAATTACCACGTCACATTCCTCTGCTGCCTGCTTCACGATATGTGGAGGGGAAGGATAGTTGCCTCCAGTATAGAAATTTACAGAAACATTAGAAAATCTTTCCTGGATCATTTCACCGGCACGATTTAGTGCCAAATCACCACCATGGGTACCACTCCATACTAAGCCAACTGTCGCTCCTTCTAAAGTGGATGGTCTTTGGTTGGGTTTGATGATATTCATCATCCCCCGTTGTTGAGCTACAGGGTTAAGAACTGATAATAAATCCACGTAATACTCCTTACCTTCAATGCTTCTTTCATTTTCACTAAATAGCCAGCTGGTGTGTGCAAAATGTTGAATTTTCCGATTATACAGGAGAGCTAATTCTTTGAATAACAATTGAATTAAAGTAGTTTTGACGAATAAATATAAAGAGTGACTATAATTTGCCTATGAAAAATATTTCTGAATCTCAAATTGACATGGTCATTGCCACACGTAATTCAGGAAAGATGAACGAGATGTGGAAAATGCTTTCCGAGACAACTTACAATCCCCTTTCACTTGACGACGTACAAATAAATGAAGAGGTTGAAGAAACAGGAGTAACATTTCGAGAAAACGCGATACTGAAAGCAAAGACGTATGGCAAGTTATGCGGAAAACTGACATTAGCCGATGATTCGGGTATTGAAGTAGATGCCCTGGATGGACAACCGGGTATTTATTCAGCCCGATATGGTGGTGAGGGCAAAGATGACAACGACAGAAATGAACTCCTGTTAAAAAACTTATCTGGTATATCAGAGGATAAGCTTACTGCTAGGTTTAGATGTGTTGTTGCTTTATGGAATCCTATTAACGATGCCTCGGTGACATTTGAAGGTAGAATTGAGGGCAAAATTACTCGGAATGTAAGAGGAAGCAATGGATTTGGTTATGATCCGCTGTTTTTCTTTCCGGAGAAAAATAAAACATTGGCGGAGTTGAGCATCCAAGAAAAAGAAGTTGTTAGCCACAGGGGTAAAGCGATGAGAGAGGCCATTATGTACTTGGAACAAAACGAAAGTAGTCTTCGAGGAGACTAATAATGAACAACGTACCAGTGCTGGACACATTTAAGAGGCCGCTCCGAGATTTGAGAATCTCGGTCACTGATCGGTGCAACTTTCGCTGTCCATATTGCATGCCAGCTGAAATTTTCGGCGATCGTTACCAGTTTCTACCCAGAGAAGACTTGCTAACCTTTGAAGAAATTACCCGAATCGTAAAAATTGCGGCTGGCTTGGGAGTTACAAAAGTGAGGATCACTGGCGGAGAGCCACTTGTTCGGCAAAATATAGAAGAATTGGTGGCCATGATTGCGGCTGTAGATGGCGTTTCTGACCTTGCTATGACTACAAATGCTTATCTACTATCCGGATATGCAGAAAAACTAAAAAATGCCGGGTTGAAACGCATAACGGTTAGCCTAGATTCATTGGAAGATGAAATTTTTCAGAAAATGAATGGGAGAGGATTCAGTACTGCCCGAGTTTTGGATGGTATAAGGGCTGCCAAAGAAGCAGGGTTACAGCCAATTAAAATTAACGCTGTGGTGCAGAAAGGCGTTAATGATGAAACGCTTGTCGGTTTAGCTGAATGGTGCAGGGATAACGGCCATACCCCTCGATTTATCGAATACATGGATGTTGGCACACTGAACGACTGGAAACTTGAAGAGGTTTTGACAGCTGAAGAAATTGTTCAACTAATCGAGGAAAGATTTCCTGCTGATCCCGTAGGCCCAACTTACCCAGGAGAAGTTGCAAAAAGATATAGATATAGAGATGGAAATGGTGAATTTGGGATTATTTCTTCGGTTTCACAACCATTTTGTGGAGACTGCACACGAATGCGCCTTTCCCCAGAAGGGAAATCTGTCACCTGTCTTTTTGCGGAAACCGGTACTGATTTAAGGGATAGTTTACGAGACGGATCAACCGATGATGAAATCAAAAAAGCCATCATTGGAATTTGGGGCTCCAGAAAGGATCGATATTCTGAACAAAGATCTGAAGAGACGGTAAAAAGGAAAAAAGTTGAGATGTATCACATTGGCGGTTAATGATTCAGTGAAGGAGCCTACCGTAGTGCTATACACCGATGGAGCATGTCTCGGCAATCCTGGTCCAGGAGGCTGGGGTGCCGTCGTTTTTGACGAGGGAGAAAAAAAACTTCTTCATGGGGGAGAAAACAACACCACCAATAATAGAATGGAAATTACAGCGGTAATCGAGGCTTTGAAGACTCTTCGGACTGGTATTAATGTCAAGATTTATTCTGATTCAACATACGTCATCAATACTATGACGAAAAATTGGAAAAGAAAGAAAAATCAAGATTTATGGATCTTGTTGGATAGTGAGGCAGCGCTTCGAAATCTTGAGTGGGAATGGGTGAAAGGTCATTCTGGAGATGAATTCAATGAAGAGGCTGATCGCTTGGCTTATCAAGAAGCTTCAATGGTAGCAAAGGAAAAATAGGAACAGAGTATTTGCTCAACAGGAGGCTATCGTGTCCAAAGCAAAAAAATTAACCCATGTGGATGAAAGCGGAGATGCCAATATGGTTGATGTAGGTGCAAAACCAATCTCCGAGAGAATCGCTGAGGCGAAGGCTGAAGTGCAGATGAACCCTGAAACTCTCGCACTAATTCTGACCAATTCTTTTGAGAAGGGCGATGTGGTATCCACAGCACGTATTGCTGGAATAATGGCTGCCAAGGATACCTCTAGATTAATTCCTTTGTGTCACCCCTTACCCATTAGCCAAATAAAGATTGATATTGCCTTAGATGAAGAAAATAGCTGTGTTCATATCACAACCATGGTCAAAACGAATGCTAAAACTGGAGTTGAGATGGAAGCGTTGACAGGGGCATCGGTAGCAGCTCTTACCGTTTACGATATGTGTAAAGCTGTAGACAGAAGTATGAATTTCAGGGTCTGGCTGGCCTCTAAGTCAGGCGGGCGATCGGGTAATTTTGTTTTCGATGCTCCCCCTAGGGAATCCACCACTTAGCTTTTGTTGGTATGACTGCTCCAATGTCACGTTACCATGGTCTGGATGCCCTAAGGGGAATAGCCATGGTCATGGGGATAGTGCTGCATGCAGCTCTTCCCTATATTCCAGGAATCCCCTCTTCCATTTGGCCTTCTGATAATAGCTCGTCTTATCCAATAAAGGTCATTTTTGAGTTTATACACATGTGGCGAATGCCGGTATTTTTCATGCTAGCTGGATTTTTCGCTAATTTGATTATTACTCGCAGATCTTTGGAATTTTGGTGGACTAATAGATTTTTACGTGTTGGGTTGCCGATCGCTGTATTTTTTCCTGTTATGGGATTTATATTGCCGCCGATTTGGAAATATGGCCAAACTGGTGAATTTACTTTTTTCTATTCAAATGTTGGACAACCATTTCATTTATGGTTTTTATGGCAGTTGATGATATTTACCCTGTGTTCGATTCTGCTTCGAATCCCCTATAAAGGGTTCGCTATTTTGTCGAAGCAACTAGAAAATCTCGACTTGGGAATATTAAAGTCAGTATTTCTAAAATTGAGGGGTGTCAGTTCAATAATTGTTTTTAAGGCCAAATTTCCGATCGGATTTATTTTGGTTTGTGCGGTTACTAATTTTTGGACCGGTGGGGAGTTGATAATAAATCCAATTGGGAGTGGATTGTATTTCCTTTTTGGCTTTAGCTTATATAGTAATCCGTCTTTGTTTTGTTTTGTAAAGAAAGAATGGAAATATTATTTATTGATTGCGTTTCTCGTTTTCTCAACATATGTAGCGCTTGATATTAAAGGTGTTAAAGACGTAACAGAGATTATCTATCAAAATGAAGTAAAAGGAATCCAACTACAGAATTTAAACATATTAGTATTGTCTCGATACGCGTTGGAAATCATAGGCACAGTACTATTTTCAATAGGTTTTATTGGATTGGCGGAAGCTAAATTTGGTTCGTATAATCCTTTTTCGCGATTCATTTCAGACGGCTCGTATTGGATGTATTTAATTCATTTACCAATAGTTGCATTCACGACATTCTTTTTGTTTGACTGGCCTCTCTTACCGGAAATTAAGTTTATTTTGTCCATTGCGTTTACTACTGTGATATGCCTAATAACATATGGATATTTTGTCCGCTCTAGTTTTATAGGAATGTTTTTGAATGGAAAACGACTTCCAAGCTCATATCACAAAAATATTTGTCCTCAGTGTGGGATGGATACTGGAGATTCTGAACGATTTTGTATCCACTGTGGGATTAAGATGGCCTACTAACCTCGTTTCCTTCCAACCGTAAAGGATTAAAAATGTTATTTTTTAAAAAATTTGATAAATTCCTCAAAACAAAGTCAGATATTAGAACTATAGATGCTAATTAGGGAGCAGATTTCATGAAAATAACGAATATAGAGACTCTGATAGTAGATGCCGGGTGGCGACCATGGATGTTTGTAAAGGTTGAAACTGATGAGGGAATAACTGGCTGGGGGGAATGCAGCGACGGAAAATCTCCGCATGGAATAGAAGGAGTTATTAGAGATCTAAAACCTGTGCTGATTGGAAAAGATCCATGTGCTTTTGAAATGAGATTTCAGGAAATGTACATTGGAACTAGAGCGAGCAAGGGAGGTATAGCGGCGAAAGCTTTGGCAGGATTGGACTGTGCGTTTATTGATATTAAAGCGAAATCATTAAATATATCTGTTGCTGAATTGTTTGGAGGTCCTACTAGAGAAAAAGTCCGGGTTTATTGGTCGCATTGTGGCTCTAGCAGAATTAGGCATTCAGATATATTGGGAACACCACCTATTGAAACTTGGGAGGATGTCACTAGGTTGGGGAAGGAAGTTAAGAGTCGGGGATTTACTGCTCTCAAGACCAATGTTTTACTCCCAGGACAAAATGCGACTTTTGGAGGAGGTTCTTTTGGTGGTTCTGGAACCACAGATCAAATAGCGCCTAAATGGCTGATGCCCCATATCGAAACCCTGATTGGAACTTTCAGAGATGCGGTGGGTGATGATATAGATATTAATTTGGACTTAAATTTCCACTTTAAGACTGAGGCGTGTTTGAGAATTGCCAAGGTTTTAGAAAAATTTGATATGTTGTGGCTAGAAATTGATATGTACGACCCTTTGAGCTTAAGGCAGATCAAAGATTCCACAGATACGCGTATTTGCACAGGGGAGAATCTTTTTTATATGAGTGATTATTTGCCCTATTTCGAAAATCATTCAGCTGATATGTTTATGATTGATGTTCCCTGGAACGGCTTCAGCCAGTCGAAGAAGGTCGGCGATCTCGCCGAAGTTTTCCAGCACAACGTAGCGCCACATAATTATTACAGCCATCTCTCTACGTTTGTAAGTGCTTCTTTATGTGCGTCACTGCCTAATGTTCGAATAATGGAGATTGATATTGACGATGTTCCATGGAAAGATGATCTGACGACGGAGAAACCTGAATTAATTGATGGATACATGACGGTACCTAACAGGCCGGGTTGGGGAGCTGATATTAATGAAGAAGTTGCCAGAGCTCATCCATGGGATGAAAGCAAGATCATGTCTGTGCAATCTACAGGCTATAAAGTGATTTAAATACTTGGATTATGCTTCAAAATTTGGGTCGATTTCATGCTTAGATTTGAAAAAATGTAGAGATGCGCTTCTTAAAGAGTTGCGTATTGTGGTAAAATTCGTTACTTATGTTAGTTTGGGTGGGTAATTTAGCTCATCCTTTAGTTTAGAAGCAGGAAGAGAAGAAGTGAACATTTACGTTGGAAATATCTCGTATGGTACAAGCGAGGATGATTTAAGAGATTTATTCGCTAGGTACGGCGAGGTTAGTGCAGTCCGTGTTATAACAGACAGGGACACAGGTAGATCCAAAGGATTTGGATTCGTGGAAATGACCGATGATGAGCAAGCTAAGGAAGCTATAGCAGCCTTAGATAGCAATGACTTCATGGGTCGCGATCTTAGAGTTAATGAGGCGCGTCCTAGAGAGCCCAGATAGGTTTTGTAACAAGGGAAGTCTCCCGTAGAACGGGGGCTTTCCTTTGACCAACATTCCCCACTCGATTACGAATTCCCCGTAAGGCTATTACCCTTTTTTAGGGAGATGGCTTCTGTAAAGTTATATTATTCAGGAGATGTATAAGCAAATGAATGATGTTGATACCTCAGGCCTAAAAACGATTGGAACGGATCCATATGTTGGGGAGACACCACAAAATGCGTTAGGTAGCTGGTTGACTCCGAATTCCTTATTTTATGTGCGATCTCAGTTTGATTATCCAGAGATAGATGAAAATACGTGGGAATTAAAGGTAGCCTCATCTCTAGGAGATGAAATGGCTCTTAGTCTTGGTGATATAAAACAATTGCCCAAACACACAGTGACGGTTACCTTGGAGTGTGCTGGTAATAACAGGGGTGATTTGAACCCTCCTGCCCCAGGGAATCAATTTAACAATGGTGCGGTTAGCAATGCTGTTTGGTCAGGAACTTCGTTAAAGTCTCTTTTATCAAAAATAAATCTTGGTCAAGATGTTGTAGAAATACTATTCGAAGGTGCTGATGTTGGGTCGCCGGCAGCCGATAAAAATGCTGAGCCTTACCTGCGAAGCTTGCCATTGGACTTAGCCCTACATGAAGACACTCTCCTAGCCTACGAAATGAATGGAGAAACTCTTCCTCTTGAGCATGGATACCCGATTCGCTTAATCATTCCTGGTTGGTATGGTATGGCCCATGTGAAGTGGGTTAATAAAATTTCAGCTATAACAACGCCATTTTCTGGATATTTCCAAGGTGAAAAATATGTGCTGAAGTATGAAGATGGTACTGAAAGACCAGTCCAAGAAATTCAAGTTAAATCTGCTATAACTTCACCAAGTGACAACGCATCTTTGAAATGTTGTGAAACCTACAATGTTAGTGGTCAAGCTTGGGCTGGCAGGAACCAAATAAAGAAGGTAGAAGTTTCTGTAGATGGCGGAGAAATGTGGAATTCAGCACAGTTAATAGGCCCTTCAGAAAACTATGCCTGGCAGCAATGGACTTACACCTGGACACCAGATTCCTTAGGAGAGCATACTCTCCTATCAAGAGCAACAGATAGCAAGGGAAATGAACAACCTTTGGAATCTCGCTGGAATGAATTAGGCTATGCAGTCAATGGCTCAAAACCGGTGAAGGTGGTGGTATCTAGTTAAAGGGTAAACTGCTTGCTTTTGGGGGTGTGAGATTGTCCTGGATAGAAGAAGATCCTAAGTATTCTGATATTGCGAACGTCATTAAATGCATGTCCATTAATGAAGAGGCTATGCATGCAGTATGGGACATGGGGCATAAAATCAGCTTCGGCTCTTCAGCGTTAACGAGAGCGCAAGAAGAAGTAATAGCTACGGTTGTTTCTTCTATTAATCATTGTAAGTATTGAACAGTATCTCACGGAGAGTATCTTCGTCAGGCTACGGAAGATCCCGAAATGGCATCTATCGTGATGCAAGATTACGGGAATGCATCCTTAGATGATGAGACGCTTGCGATCGTCGAATACGTGGAAAAATTGACGAAAGATCCTTCAGAAATGACAGAAGAGGACATTGAAACTCTTAGAAATGTTGGATTATCAGATCGCCAAATTCTGTCTGTCGTTATGATAACGGCTATGTTTGCCTTCATGAATAGATTGGCAGACGGATTGGGAGTGCAAATAGAAGATGGAAAAGGCAGTTTTGTTAATTCCTGGCTTCAAACTTCCCAAGGGACATCATCTTGGTTACACCACCAACCACAAGAGAGGATCTAATTATTTAGATTTGAATTGTGGCAGGATCAACTTTTTTTGACCGTATCCACTCATCAATATCGGATCTAAAAAATCTCCACTGGTGGCCCACTCTGTTTGCAGGTATATCACCAGATTTTAGCAACTTGTAGATAGTCATTCTATCTAGTTGCAGGTATTCTGCTAATTCTTTTGTAGTCATCAGATCATTGTTTACCACTGCTACAACCCCTCATAGTATTTTACAGCTATTGTATTAAACCAATATGACATAATTATTCATTGTTATTGTACGTAATTAACCTAATTATGATAAGAATAATCAATGTGGTCTGTCAATCCGTTTGGGAATCATGAATCATGATTCTAGAATAGAAGATCTTGGGGTAGTCAGGTGTGCGACTGAAGATAGAAATTGAAGGCCTGCCATCAAAATAAAAACAGAACGCATGCCTGTTATAAAGGCTTGTAATATTGGACTTCCGTCTCCACCTGTCATAACCTCTTCCACGTTTGAAGAAAATCCTGAGGCAATCATTGTTCCGCTAACAATCGCAGTTGCTATTGCAATGCCCGTGACGTTGCCTGAATTCCTGGATAGATTGACTAATGCGGATGTGACCCCGTATCTGTTTCCGCTTGCAGAAGAAAATATTGCAGCACTATTAGGTGACATAAACATTCCCGATCCAGAACTCATAACCACTATAGACAAAATGACATACCAAATTGGGGTGCTATCAGCCATAAAGGCCATAAGCAGTAAGCCGCATCCTGCTAATAACAAACCGAAAGTAGTAAAGGGCTTAGTGCCAAATTTGTCTGACAGATTACCCGTTAATGGACCTAAGATTATTCGACTTATTGCATTTGGAACCAGTATCCAAGAAATCTGAGCAGGAGTTAAACGCAAAGCGGCTTGTAGATAGAAAGTTATAAGAAAACGGAAAGATGTAACCCCTAAAAAGGAAAGATAGTTTGATCCTACTCCAACTGAAAATAAGCGACTGCGAAATAAAGACAGATCGAGCATGGGTGATGATGTTTTTGACTCCCACCAGATAAAAGCAATCACCAGTGCGCCAAAAATTAGAAATCCTCCAACTATCGGTGCAGAAGTCCAGCCAAGACCAGCTCCATTTGATAATGTTAGAAGGAATACCAATAGGGTTGAAGAAGATAAACCTGCCCCCAGCCAGTCGTAACTTTTATCTTTTTGGTCAGCCCCAGTAAATCGGGACGGGTCGAGTAAAAGTAAAGTAAATAAGAAAGTGACCGTACATAACGGTAAATTAATCCAAAATATCCAGTGCCAGCTTAGATATGTGACCAGAATACCGCCCAATATTGGCCCGATTATGCCACCTGTGCCAATTATACTTCCGTGAGCCCCCAAGCCCTTGCCTCGTTCGTCAGAAGGGAAGGTAGATGTCACCATTGCCATTCCATTGGCTTGGGTTAAAGCTGCACCGATGCCTTGGAAAACGCGGAAAGGAATCATCAAGATAATTGGATGAGAGAAGCCAAAATAATTCGCAATCCAGGGAGAGCTACCTGAGAACAATGCCATGAGGCCAAAAAGAACAACACCTGTCAGATACATGGGTTTCCTTCCAATGATGTCTGATAGGCGTCCCATGGGTAATAGCATTGCACTGATAGTTAATGACTCTGCCAAAACTACCCATTGAATGGTGGTCAGCGAAACATCGAATTCTCTGGCAATTGTAGGCAATGCGATGCTAATGCTACCGTGGTGAATTACGTTGGTAAGAGAACCTAAACCAATAGCTGCGAATACGAGCCATTTGTAGTTGTGAGAAGAATATACGCTTTTGAGCATAACGAATATTGTACTCTCAGATAAACTTGCACGCATTTTTAAGTATATACTTCGATTCAGTCAAATAAGGAGTCAATATATATGTTAACTACACCGATTACCGGAACCCCATCTGAAGTTCTAGTTGAACAGCTCGTTGCGTCTGGAATTAAGTATGTTTTTTACAATTCAGGATCTCGAGAGGCTTTATTTTTTGACGCTTTGAACAACAATCCAAATATAGATGGCATTTTAGCTTTGCATGAAGGTAGCGTGGCATCCATGGCAGGCGCATACACCCAGGTGAACAGTGAACCAGCTGTAATGGTTGTTCACTTAGGTGCTGGCTTGGCTCAATGTATGGGGCAGTTATACAACATTTGGTTTGGTGGATTACCAGTGGTTGTTATTACCTTTGCGGGAGACACAGGCAGCTTTACAGATAGAATTAATTTGGATTTAGATTCAAGCTTTAGCCCAGCTTCAATTTCAGTACCGATGGCAAAAGAAACTTGGACTGTAATCGAACCAGAAGGTCTTCCTGCTGCTGTGGATCGCGCGTTAAGGGTAGCCACTACACCACCCTTTGGGCCCGTGCATCTTGCTGTCTATGACAAGATGCTTGAAAACCAGCAAGTGTCAACAGAAATAATTCATGGTGGCGCAAAGAGCATAAAGGCTGGAAATGCTTCTGATGAAGATTTAGGAAAAATATTAGATGCTCTAGACAAAGCCGATAAGCCTCTTTTGTATGTTGGAGATGGTGTCTGGAAAAGTGGTGCGGATAAATTGGCTGCGGAATTGGCGACTCACTTTGGAGTAGTAGTGGCATCACCTGAAACGGACCTTAGAGGAATTTCACTAAAACATCCCTTGCATATGGGTATGTCAAATACAGCATTTGATTCATATGAACCAGATGTTATCGTCTCTCTCGGCGTACGACACCAGGGTTCGGGGAAAAAAGAAGATAATGATCCGTTTAGAAAAACCAAGCAAATCATTGCTTTGGGTTCTGGATTGGAATATCTGAAAAATTATCCAGGACTAGAAGTTGGGATCATTGCAAATGAAAAAGATGCTATATCTCGCATGCTTGAAATCGCAAATAGTGATTACGTGTCGGAAAAATATTCTGAAAGAAGACAAGTTTCCTTGAACCTTGTTAATAAAGAACGAACTAAGCTAAGAGATTCGTTGATGCCTTCATATGAAAAGGGTCGAGTTCGGCCAACTAAGCTTGTTGATGCAATAGACAGTGAGTTAGAAAGAATTGGTGGAGGATACATTGCCAACGAGCAATTTGCTGCACGTTATGATGCTGTTAGTCCGGGATTATCAGATCAAAACAACATTTTAATGAAAGGGGCTGGTGGTTCCGAAGGATGGGGAGTTGGAGCAGGCATAGGTGCAAAATTGGCTGCGGGAGATGCGCCCGTTATTGGATTAGTTGGTGATGGTTCTTTGTACTACGCAGATTCAGGTCTATGGACAGCAGTGCACCACAATATACCCCTTCTTTATGTAATACCAAATAATGGTGCATATGGAATTGTAGCTGGGTTTTTTGGACAAAGCGGTGGGAGGATGTCGGATACTGGTAATTATCAGGGTGTGGTATTGGACGGCATAGACCCAGTTAAGATTGCTGATGCTTTTGGAATGGATGGTGAAAGAGTGGATGATGAAGAAAAACTCAATGAGAGTATTCAGAGGGGCTTAGAAATAGTTACCAAGCAAAACAGACCTTATTTGCTGGATGTTCGACTTCCCATTGGATTGCCTGAGGGGGGAGTTGCGGACCAACAATACAGGATGAAATAAAAAAGGCCCCGCATTTAATTGCAGGGCCTTTTTTATTAATACTATAAGGTTGTTTATGTACCTCTTAATCTTGGATCTAGGGCGTCTCTTAAGCCATCTCCAAACAAATTGAACCCATAAACGGCTAAAGACAAACCGACTCCAGGCCAAATAGCCATCCATGGAGCTAATATAAAGTAGTCTCTTGCTGCTCCTGAGAGCATTCCACCCCATGATGGTCTTGGTGGTGGAACACCAAGGCCTAGATAGCTTAGAGATGCTTCAGTGAGAATAGCAATTCCTAATGCGCTTGTTGCTATGATTAGGAATGGAGCGACACACTGCGGAGTGATGTGCTGTGCCATTATCCGAAGATTATTTGCACCAATGGCCCTGGCTGCGTCTACGTATTGCGACTCTTTGACGGTCAATGCTTGAGATCTTACAACTCGATTGGCTCTAGGGATTTGAACAATACCTACAGCTACTATTATGTTCGTAATTGTCTGTCCTAAAGCTGCGGTGACAGCTAGAGCGAGGATCAAAGTTGGAATGGACATCAAGGCGTCCATAGCTCGCTGGATTACTTGGTCAGTTTTTCCACCAAACCAAGCACTTATTATTCCTAACACTCCACCTAACCCAGAGCCAAAGGCTACAGAGAGAAACCCTACCATAAGGGATACTTGTGCACCGACGGCCATCTGCGCCCATATATCTCTACCCTTATCATCTGTGCCCATAATGAATGCTCTGAAAGGTTCCTTGTCACTTACAGAAAATGGACTTGCCAGTTTGTCACGTAGTCGCCATTCAATAGGGTCGTACCAGGTAACAATGTCGGCAGCGGCAGCGATTATGCACATAAAAATGATAATAATTAGTCCGGCTGCTGCTAACGGCTGTCTTTTCGTAAAGGTAATAGATGCTGACAGCATTCTAACCGCTAGCGGCGGCGTAGTTTCTGTTCTTTCAACTAATTCGCTTGACATCGGATTCCTTGTTTTTATTGATACCTGACACGAGGGTCAAACCACCCGTAAGAGATATCGATTAGTAGATTTACGAAAATGACTGCCATTGCGAAGAAAAGTACAATCGATTGAACTATTGGAAAGTCTCTCGATAGCATTCCTTCTAAGATGAACCCGCCCAATCCCGGCATTGAGAATACCCTTTCCATGACGACTGAACCACCTAATGATAAGGCAGTTGTTATTCCAATTACGGTTATTACAGGTATGAATGCATTTTTTAAAGCATGTCTGGCTGTAACAACGTATTGTGTCAGTCCCTTTGCTTTCGCTGTGCGAATGTAATCTTGTCTCAAAACTTCAAGCATAGTGGATCGCATCATTCGAGCTTTTGTGGCCGCGCTAATATAGCCAAGCATCATGGCTGGCCAGAAATACTGCTGTATGTTTTGCCAAGGTTCTTCGGTTAGTGGGAATGATCCTAATTGAGGATTCCACATGAAGAAGTAGGCACCACCTAATAGAAGTAATGTTGCACTCCAGAAGGAAGGTAGTGAGAGGCCAGCTAAAGATAGTATACGAATTACATAATCTATCCACGAATTTTGTTTTAGCGCCATTAGAATGCCAGCGGGCAGCCCTAAGCCTATAGCGATTATTTGTGAGAATATTACTAATTCGAGTGTGACGGGAAACTTTAATTTAAACTCCTCAAAAACGTCTCTACCCGTAAAGAGTGAGTCGCCCCAGTCTCCAACCACAAACCCAGTAATCCAACTGAAATACTGGATATGTAATGGATCGTTGAGCCCTAGCATTTCGCGAATTTCTTCTAGGTCTTCTTCTGAGACGTCTATACCCTCACCGCCTGAATTTGCTTCAGCAATTAGCAGTGCCACGTCTCCTGGGGCAATTCTTAGCAGAGCGAAAATTAATGCAGAAACAATGAATACAGTTAATGCTCCAAACAGGAGGCGCCTAATCAAATATTCTTTCATTTTCCCCTACTTTACTTCTATAGTACCTTTCCGATTGCTGCGAATTATATACAGCAACGCTTTGATTTTTCCATATTAAATCGGTTAATTGTTTTCCGACTTAAAAGCGGCCCCGTTACCATTGTAGGTAGCGAAGCCGCTTTATAGATCTCTTACTCTGGCATGAAATATATTAATCTCACCCCAGATACATAAATGCGACTAGTTTCTATCGAGCCACATCCTCTCCCACTGGGCCCATTTGTTCTGGGATGGGTGAGGGTATAACTGCCAGCCTTTCACTTCGTTCGACCAGCCTGGGAAAATGTAGGTCCATGGATATGGGATTGAGTACATGGCTTCTGTTGCCAATATTCTCTCAAGCTCATGTACCAGTTCTACACGTTTCGCAACGTCTAGTTCACTTGATTGCTCAAGAGCTAGTTTTTCTAGCCTAGCTGCCATTTCTGGATCGGCAACTTCTCGACCAGTACCACGGTAATACCAACTTTCTTTGTCTTTAACCAGGTGAATCATGTAAAAGTCATCTGGATCAGCAACGTTGGTTCTAACCTTTGAACCATAGTGGATGTCGTAGTCTGCATTCTTGCCTCTTTCGCTTTGTACTGCGCTTTCAACAGAGGATACAGTTACTTCAACGTCAAGATTTTTCGCCATTTGGTCTTGGAAGTACAGGCACCCATCAATGTACATCTGGGCGCTTTGGGCCATACATTCTACGCTAAAGCGATTTCCTGCCCCAAGTACTTCGTCAACCAGCCGATTAGCTTCAGCAATATCTGCAACCTTGCCGTCGCCTCTTCTCCATCCTGGCATTTCACCTAATTCAGAATCTGGTAGTGACCAAATGCTTCCGGGTGGCATCCACAAGGTGTGTCGATGAACACCAGATACCTCCCCGGCCATGTTGAAATCAACCCAGTCGTCTCGGTCCATTGCCAAGTGCATTGCCATTCTGATTCGAGCATCGTTGAACGGCTCTCTCTCCATGTTGATTTGGATACCTTTACCCCAAGAGTGGAGTGCAGGCATAATCGTAAATTTGTCACTAAACCGTGCATTAATTTGCTCTACGTGAGCTGGCAGTAACGATGCACTACCTTCACCGTAGTAATCTACCTGCCCGGTTATTAAGGCTGAGAATCTGGCAGTGGCGTCAGTGATAATAAACTGATCTTGCCCCTCAATTAGAGGTAAGCCTTCTCTCCAGTAGTCAGGGTTTGCCCTGGTTTTGGACTGAACATCAACTTCAAATTCAGTTGGAACAAAAGCTCCGGTGCCTGTACCGAATAAGAAGGTTTCTGGCGTGGTTTCATCCAAGAGATTAATGTAATCAATTTCTAACTCTGGATGAGTTCCCTCTTGCCTGATGTATTCGATGAAATCCTTGTCCATATTGTTCGGAGAACCAAGCATACCTGCGAACTGTGGCAGGGTTCTAGCTAGAGCCTCTCCAAACTCAACTTTGAATGTATAGTCATCAATACAAGAAGATCCAGTGTAGTGCCCTAGAGCTGCTCTTGGGCCGGAGTGCAATATTCCTTCCGGTGGGTTTAGAGCATACTCCAAGCTTGCCTGCGCATCTTCACAGGTGAAGCTATCTCCAGAAACAGCTGATTGAATTTCGTCAGGGAGATTGGTATTTGTTTGGAAGTTAATACCTTCTCGTAGCTTAAACACTACTGTCAGCCCTGCGTCTTGTACTTCCCAAGTCTCTGCTAAGTCGCCTTCAATCTCTCCACCTAAACCTTTCCAAGGATCGTACCTCAAAAGGGCGTTGTAGGTAGGAAGGAACTGAGGTCCTTCAAAGCTGTGACCATAGTTCGGGTCGTGGCCAATAAGCTTGTGGGATGCTCCATATCGGAAGATCCCTCCCTTCTTTGGCTGGCCCCATGCCGAGTTATAACCTGGTCCAGACATGTAAAGGTCCATCCAAGTTTGCTCTGCTGCCTTTTGAACTGGCGTTGGTACCGCAGTTGCTTTGGCTTCTTGAGCGACACTCTTTTGCTCCAAGGCAACTGGTGCCGGAGCCGCTGCTGCAGGAGCCGCAGGCTGTGCAGGAGCTGAAGGTGCTGCTTGAGCTGAGGCTGCCGCTGCCTGTGCAGGAGCTGCCGCTGCTGGAGCTGCTGGGGCTGCTGCCTCGTCGGCTGCGCATGCCATGAACAGCGAAATAACTGTTATGGCCCCCAACACCATCATAATTCTTGTTCTCATCCTTATTCCTCCCATTTATCCAATGGTTTAGATTCCAAGTCTTCTTTGCAACCAGAAATCTGCAGTCACCTTATATAATGATTGACTGTTGGGGAACAATAAGGGATAAACTAGATAAGGTCAATCCATATTGGATGCCTGAATCAATTTTTAAATATTTATCTGAGATACCTATGATATGCACGTGCAATTTTTTTATGCCAAAACAGCCTAATGTAGCAACAATTCAGTGAAAACATTGGCTATATGCCCTGGATGTGGGCGAAGTAATGATTTAGACCGGCTTTTTTGCCCTCATTGCAGAAGTTCTCTAAGCCGGGGCCGTGCAGTTGCTGAAGAAGAAGCCGATCAAATCGAATCTGATCGAATTGAAACATTGAGCAAAGCAAGAAAGAGAAATAGATTTTTGAAACTTGCGTTCCTGTCTGCAGTGCTAATTGCTATTGTGTTGATCATTTGGAGTCCAGGGAATCAGACTAAGGAACCTACAACGGACCTCTCTGCCAAGCCTTCGGGGTATTCTTGGAATATGTATCAAGGCGGGCCGTCTCTGTCTGGTAGTAGAGATGTAAACCAATTGACCATAACAACAGACGAGGCAGAGATAGCATGGACATATCAGGCCGAAGGGGCCATATCCTCATCGCCAGCAGTGACCGAAGAGTCAGTTTATGTGAGCACAGATGATAGGAGAATTGTTGCTCTAGATCGCGGAACGGGTCTTCTCCTATGGGAATATCCAGCTGAGGCACCGACTGATTCTTCTCCGGCTGTCGCAGGTGATCTGCTTTATGTTGCACTTAGAGAAGGCAAATTTGTTGCCTTGGATAGATTCACAGGGGCGGAAATTTGGCATTTTCAAAGCGAGGAGCCCTTCTTCTCATCACCGACCATTCATAATGGCATTGCGTATATAGGATCTGGCGATAAAAATTTTTATGCTTTTGATGCGATTACGGGAGATCAAATTTGGATATACAACGCGGGCTCAAGAATCGTGAACGCAGGGGTTGTGAATGAAAAAGTTGTAGCTTTTACTACACAGGACAATGTCGTTCATATCCTGGATGCTTTGAGTGGAGACTTACGACTTGATTACCCGATTGGTTCCTCCTATAGTGCCCCAGCCATGGACGGGAAACTGCTATTTGTGACGGATTTGGATGGAATGGTAAGGGCGATTGATTGGACGAAGATTCAGTATCCAATGGAGAAAACGGCTCGCCGATTCAGAATGACAATGTTTTTATGGGGCTTCGAGGATACTCCACCAGTGATGAAGGGATTTGTATGGAAAAGAAGAACGAAGGAAGTTTTCCAAAACACCCCAACGGTTGGAAACGGGATGATTTATGTCCCATCTCTAGACGGGAGTGTCTATAAGCTAAGTGCCTCAACAGGAAAACCGCAGTGGGTATATGAAACTGAAGGTACGATTTCGGAATCGGTTTCGGTCATTGGAAATACGATGCTGCTGGGAGATTCCACAGGAAAAGTACATGGGGTGGATATAGAAAGTGGAGAGAAGGTATGGGGTATTCAATTGGATGGCCATGTTTCCTCAACTCCGGTCGTTTCGGGCGACACCCTATTTGTGGCCACGCAGAATGGCTCAATATACGCGGTTAAATAGGCAGATATTGGAGGGGATAAGAGGGTGGCAGATATAACAGTTGATGAATTTACAGTCTATTTAAAAAATCGCAAAGAGGCTTCAGGCCTTAATTTATCTGGTCTTGATTTGTCTAATATGCTGATTCGGGACCTCAATTTACGAGGGGCCAACCTTAGCTATTGTGATCTTTCTCGATCTGATCTCAGTGGCTCAGATTTAACAAGAGCCAATTTGAGAGGGGCTAATTTAGATAAGGCAATCCTTAGAAATACTGTTTTTGTTAGAGCAAATTTGACCGTGGCGGATATCAAAGAAGCGGATTTAAGAGATGCTGATTTTACGGGGGCTAACCTGAGCGGAGCCGCGTCGAATTCTGGTCAAAGTACAGCTAGAGTCATAGGGGCGAATTTACATAAAGCTAACGCTCAAAATGCAGATTTCACTAATGCGATTCTTGTTAGAGTTAACTTTAATTCCGCTCATTTATACGGTGCTAAATTTCATGGGGCGAACATAACAAGAATGTCATTACAGGGTGCTAACTATGACATCGATGCATTCGACCACGCAATCGGTGTTTGATAACGATGAGGAAGCTGCTGCTAGAATTATTGAGGTTAGATAAATCGAGAGGTGCAGAAGAATTGAGTGGTCGGTCTGATATTCCCCAATTAGTTATTTTAGGAATAGGTAATCCTGGGCCAAAGTACCAACAAACCCGCCATAATGCTGGGTTTTGGGTGATTGAAACTCTCGCTGGTACGTTGGGTCTTGAGTTGAAAAGAAGTCACAAATCTACTCTCATGGCATCAGGATCACTGGCTGGTACCAATGTAGTAATCGCCAAACCGAGGACCTATGTTAATTTGAGTGGTGAATCAGCCTCCTATCTACTCAATCGATTTTCTCTTCCAGCAGAAAAATTGCTCGTAGTGTATGACGATATCCACATAGACGTGGGTAAGATGAGGCTAAGGGCAGCAGGCAGTGCTGGAGGCCACAATGGGATAAGGTCAATAATCGACTCTTTGAATACTCAGGACTTCCCTAGGTTGAGGATTGGGGTCGGAAGGCCTGAAGCAGGTGAAGACCAGATTGGATATGTGTTAGGTGTTCCCTCTGAACATGAAAAAGAAACTCTTTTGAAATGCATCTCGGATGCTTTGGCATGTATTGAGACTTTATTGACGGAAAATATCGATGTCGCTATGGATCGCTTCAATTAAAAAGTTTTGCAAATGTAGAGCTTTACTTTGAAAGCTCTGAAACATAATTGGGTTGCTTTTGTTTTACTAGTTTTTTCCTTCCTTTTGTCTTTTTCGTGTGTAAGAAACGACAGATCCATAGAGATAGAGATTTTGCCTGAAGGCTCCGACTCGAAGACTTTATTTTTTTTCGATCAGTTAGATTTCGCGGCAGCACCTCCAGATAGAGACCTCAAAATTCTTGCAGTGCAGTATGGCCGTGAACCAAATGAAAACCTCGCAGCCGACGAAAGCATTAATAATAAGGATCAGGATGTAGGCGACAGGGAGCAATTTGTAGTTACAGATTTGTCCTCTACCCACACCTACGGAGTCGAGGCTGAGTTAGTCAGCATGACCGATAGTGCCCTTTGGTATGTTGATATTGAAAGCGATGTTGATAGGTATCTGTATAAGACTGCTGCGACACAATGGGAAGCCATATATAAAAATCATTTTTCAAAAACTGAAATCCCCAGAATTACCATTTTAAATACAGCAATACAGGGTGCAGCCGGGTACTTCAGCGACATAGATTCTTACCCTCGGTGGGTTCATGCAAATAGCAATCAGCGCCCGATGATATACATTGATCCCCATAGGAATAATCCTGATTCGAATAGGTATATGTCGGTATTGATCCATGAATTTCAGCATCTAATTCACAATTTTTCCGATCCGGGAGAAGAGGCTTGGGTAGATGAGGGATTAGCAGAATTGGTAGTAAGAAATGTGGGCTATGAAACTCCACTAGAGCGGTATTTTTTGATAAATCCAGATACACAGTTGAATTTCTGGCCGGCAGAACCTCGCAGAACTCCCGCACATTATGGCGCATCTTCTTTGTTCTTTGAGTTTGTATTTGGAGAAATCGGAAACACCACTTCTTTGGAAAGTCTGATGAAAGAACCTCTTGATGGTATCGCTGGTGTAGAAAGTTGGTTGAGTAAAAACGGAACTAATTTCCATGAGGAATTTAGGAAATGGGTTGTTGCTAACTATTTAGGATTAGGGTTTGATGAATTTTCATACCCTCGGAGAAACCTTGGATTAAAGGGCGGGATAGATGAATTGGAGATGGGAGAAAGTACTTATCAAGTTTCTCAATATGGAACTCGCTATTTTGAGACCAATGAAAAAGATATCAAGATAATGTTCAAAGGAAATCGGGTTGTAGACCGTTTCAAAACTCGATGCACCAATATGTGTTGGTGGTCCAATAAAGGGGATTCAATAGATTCGTCCTTGATGTTGAAGATCGATTTAACAACTACTAAAAATCCAATGCTACATTTCGATCTTTGGCACGACATTGAAGAAGGGTGGGATTATGGTTATATATCCGTTTCCAGTGACCAAGGAAAAAGTTGGAGAACTCTAGAGACATTGGGAACGACCACCTTTAATCCTGTTGGGGCTAGCTACGGATACGGGTATTCTGGGCAATCAGATTGGATTTCGCATACTGTCCCTTTGGCTGATTTTATTAGCAAAGAAATACAGATCAAATTTCAATATGTTACGGATGCTGCAGTTCATCTTGATGGGATGCTAATTGAAAACATTAGATTAACTGACACGAATATCGATTCGATCGATCAAAAGGTGGAATTTGACCCCGCTGGGTTCGTGTTGGTGGATGGGAGCATCAGGCAGAATTTTCTTTTCCAAATCATAAAGGAATTGGCAAGCGGCAAACATGTAGTTGATAATGTTCCGCTAGATGAGCTTAATGAAGCTGTATACTCAATACCCAAAGATGAAAACTTGGCTGGGATAACAATTGTCATTTCTGGTATGAGTGGACTTACCCAGCAACCAGGGATTTTCGATCTTGTGGTTTCCAAAGTTCTTGATAAATAGCCACTTGCTACTAGCTCGCGACACTTTAGTAAGTATTGATAACGATCGGGCGTGATTTCTAATTGAATGTAGATAACAATAAAACAGGTGTTGCCACTCGCTATAAGTGGTTCGTTTATGCATCGGTTGCGGCCGGGGCATTTTTGACCGTCTCTGATCAAACTGGAACCAATATTGCAATGCCTAGGATTGCAGAAGATCTTTCTGCTGATATACCTACAGTGCAATGGGTATACCTGATATACACGTTATCAATTAGCTCATTACTATTGCCGATGGGACGATTGTCAGATTTAGTAGGACGGAAAATGGTCTACTGTGTAGGGTTGGCGATTTTTTCAATAGGGGCCCTCGTAGCCTACCTATCTGGTATATTGCCCATTCTATTAGCAGCGAAAGCTTTTCAAGGCTTTGGGGCAGCGATGATACAGGCTAATGGCATGGCCCTTATGGCAGAATCCTTTCCTAGTGCAGAAAGAGGTAAGGCACTAGGTCTCTACATGACTGTGATTGGCTTAGGAGCTACTGGTGGTCCCGTTATTGGGGGGTACCTAATAGGTGCTTTTGGATGGCGTTCAATGTATTTGGCTATTTTGATCTTTGGAATCATATCGTTGGTACTTTCCCTTAAAATATTGAAAAAGGAAAACGTATCTTCTAATGGCAAAGCCCTATCTTTTGATTGGATAGGGGCAACTTTATCCGCTGCAGCTTTAGCTTTGTTTCTACTAGGCCTTACCTACTCTTACAGGTTGGGATGGGGCAATTTGTTGGTAATTGCTGGATTTTTATTGTCAGCTTTATCTCTGTTTGGATTTATTTGGTGGGAGAAACGAATCAAGAATCCCTTGGTTGATTTGTCCTTGTTTTCGGTACCAGTTTTTTCATTGGGAATGGCTGCAAGGTACTTGGCTTTTATGTCGGGCTCGTCAGCCTTCTTCTTGATGCCATTTTATTTAATTCAAGTTGTTGGATTGAAAGAATCAGAGGCGGCTCTGGTTATGGCACCAAGTTCAATCATGATGGCCATTACAAGTCCACTTAGTGGTAGATTGTCGGACAAGATTGGTACTAAATGGCCAGCGGTTGCAGGATTGGTGTGTTGGTCTTCCGCTATAGCTATATACACTACCCTGTCGGTGGGTTCACCTCCTTGGATTGTTGTTATAGGTATGTTTCTGCAAGGTTCTGGTAATGGAATATTTGGTTCTCCAAACACGAGTGCTGTGATGAATGTGGTTGATTCAAACAAATATGGTGTTGTATCAGCTCTACTTAATATGGTCCGAACCTCTGGTAATTTAACTGGAATAGCAATGGGTACTACTTTGGTTGTTTTCACCATGGCTTCTATGAACTATCCGCCAGATCTATCTGCGATTGAATCCGCGGGAGACAATGCATACGGGACAGGTTTAAAAACGGCATTCACTGAAGGCATTACCAGGGCATTCTGGATTGGTACTGGTATTGTAGGATTTGCGGCTTTATTTACTGCATTTAGGCCAGAAAAACCCATAAGAAGGAAAAAAATTAACAAGACTCTTTAAGTGCCTGTTATACTTTGTTGTCAATATCGGGATATGTGATATCAAGATTATTAAAAGGATCGAAGTGGGATTGATATATGAGTGGAGCTGATTACTCTTTTTCAACGTTTTCTAAGAACGAATTCTACGCGCAATTAAATGCAAGATTGGTTGATATGGCTGAGGTTGGATCAGATCGACGAATTGTGGATTTAGCCTGCGGTACGGGTGGAGTTACCCGACTAATTTTGGAAAGAATTAATCGAACACGGGACACGGTTGTAATAGCTCTTGACCATTCACAGTCAGCTTTGAAGGCTGCTATGGAAGACCTCATGGATATTTCTGACAATGCTGTTAAGTTTGTCCAAAGTGGTGTTGAGAATGTGTCGGAAGCTGTTAAAGACTCTGTAGACACCATTGTGTTCTGTAATGCTATTCACTACCTTCCTGATAAAGACAAGGTGGTTCACGATATTGGGGACGCTTTGCGGACGGGGGGAAAATTCGCATTTAATACATCCTTTTATGAAGGCGGCCAACACGAAGATTCTTCCGCTTTTTACAGTAAATGGATGTTCAAAGCTTTTAGGATTCTTAGAAAAGAATATGGGTTAAAACCAGATAAAACAGCAAAGGTAGAATCAAGGAGACAATTAACTCCTGACGAGTACAGTGATTTATTGGAAAGAAATGGGCTTACTATACTTAGACAAAAAGTTGATACTGTCCAGGTTCCTATAGAAGGTTGGCTGGATATAAGTACATTTTCTGATTTTATTGAAGGTACTATGCCTGGTGTCCCTATGGAAGAAGCTAGTGCAGCTCTCCAAGAAGGTATAAGGCAAACTTATTCTGAGCTTAATGTGACGCATGTACCAAGAAATTGGCTCGATATTATTGCTGTGAAGCGTTGAGCCTAGCGCATTGTCATTTTCTCAGGTGAATCATTAAAAGAGCGTATGTCCGGTTTTAGCTAAATTGCTTACTTATATCTTCACTTAATCTATAATTGATACTGGCGGTTTTTTAGTTCAATTTTTTAGTTTATTCGACACAGTGAGACCATCTATGACGTTACCGAATGATCTTCCAGACGAAGCAGGCCGATATGGGCGATTTGGCGGTAGATATGTTCCAGAAACATTGATGCCAGCAATAAATGAGTTGGAAGAATCTTATAGGAAAGTTCAAGCGGACGAGGAATTCCAGGCGGAATTATCAAACTTGCTAGTTAATTTTGTAGGAAGACCCACTGAATTGTACTTTGCCCCCAACCTAACAAAAAGATTTGGTGGTGCAAAAATTTTTCTTAAACGTGAGGACTTGGCACATACCGGCGCTCATAAGATTAATAATGCTTTGGGCCAGGGACTTTTGGCGAAGAAGATGGGAAAGACTCGAATAATAGCTGAAACTGGTGCGGGCCAACATGGCGTGGCTACAGCTACAGTATGTGCCAAACTCGGATTGGACTGCATTGTTTATATGGGGGAGGAGGATATAAGAAGACAGGCGTTAAATGTTTTTAGAATGAAATTACTGGGGGCTGAAGTTATTTCTGTGGACTCTGGTAGCAAAACACTTAAAGATGCTATTAACGAGGCGATGAGAGACTGGGTGACCAATGTGGATGATTCATACTATTTGATTGGTAGTGTAGTAGGACCTCATCCTTACCCCATGATAGTGCGTGATTTTCAAAGAATAATAGGACAGGAAAGCAGAAAACAAATTTTAGAACAAATTGGAAGCTTGCCAGATTATGTAATAGCTTGTGTTGGAGGTGGAAGTAATGCTATGGGCCTTTTCTACGATTTTATTGGCGATGAGGGAGTCAACTTGGTAGGAGTGGAGGCAGGAGGAGATGGTATAGAATCTGGCCGACATTCGGCTACAATTTCCGCCGGATCGGTAGGTGTTTTGCACGGTAGTATGTCTTATCTAATTCAAAATGAAGATGGTCAGATTATAGAGACTCATAGTATTTCAGCAGGATTAGATTATCCTGGGGTTGGCCCAGAACATAGCTGGTTGAACGACAGCAATAGAGCATCATACGTAAGTGTGGATGATGTTCAGGCCCTTGAAGGCTTCAAATTATTATGTGAGTCCGAAGGAATAATTCCAGCACTTGAACCTGCACATGCGGTGTATCACGTTTCTCAATTAGCCCCTACTTTGAGTAAAGATCAGGTTATATTGATGGGCTTGTCTGGTCGTGGGGATAAGGACATGGAGACCGTGGCAACAGAAATGGACGTTCAGGTTTAGCTTTGAGATGGTACTAATTGATTCTAGGGTGGCACATGGAATCTTGTGGAGAATACCACCTCTAATTTTACTAATCTCTTTTTTGGTTCCCTCAATGGGGGTTATGTTTGACCACCATTTTCCGGAGAGAGACCCATACCACTCTCATTTGACTCATGTAGCAAAACATACGCATGTAGGTTTAGTTGAGCATACTCACCCTGAATCAGATATTCCCTTACCATCCACTCCAGTTTTTGTAACAAAAGACTTGGGAATAGGGCCGGCCGGAATTCATATTGATCTGTTGAAAACAGAGCACCGAGTGCCGAGTGCTCCCCTTGAATTAAGTAACTTGTTGATTTCAAACATAGTCTTTTATAAAAACGCAACTTCGACTGTTGAGATTCCCCCACCAATCCTATAGTGAGTACTTCTAGAAATGTAGTTTGCCCTTAATTAGGAAGGTGGAGAGAATAAATGCTCTGGCTCCGTGCCATTATTTTGGTATCGCTGTTACTTTTAGGACTAAATATTCAATCGGTATCTTTGGTTGAAGCTAATGGTTCAATACGCTCATATGAAAAAAAAGTAATTGGAAAATACATCATAGGTTTAGGTACAGCCCCTCCATCTCCAACGATCGGTGTGACTCATTTTGCTGCCTTTGTGGAAGATAAGGAAACGGGCGTGAAATATATGGACGCTGACATAGAGTTCTTTGCGGTTCTTTCAGGCCCTAACCAACAGAAAATAGGTCCTTACCAAATGAATAATAGTCTTATGGACCCAATGTATTATGAGGTTGATACCTCCTTAAAAGAAGAAGGAATTTGGCTAGTAACATTGGTAATAACAATAGGGGAAGAAAATCTTTCTTCTGTTGTGTATGAGGTTGAAGTTAAAAAACAAAACCCGATGGTACCTATTTTGACGGTGGGAACCCTGCTGTTTTTCCTAGGCATTCTGAGTTTGTCGCTTCGTTCTTGGGTGAAAGAATATAAAAAGAAACGAAAAATCAGGAACGGTTAATGAAAAAAAATAAATTCACGATATATATTGCTGTTGTAGCTTTTTTATTCGTTTTATCAATAGCTTGTGGCTCTTCAGAAAGTGATCAATTTTCGACTAGTACAGAATTTGATATTGTGATCGATGGTGGAAATTTGGTTGGTGATGTTGACACTTTGAGGATAAAGAAAAATGAGGATGTCATTTTAAATTTTGCCTCTGATTCTGAAATTACAGTTCACTTACATGGATATGATATTGAGAAGACGATTTCAGCAGAGCATACTTCTGTCATGGAATTCAAAGCCAATGCCACAGGAAGATTTGTGGTAACTACTCACGAAGTAAAATCAGACCATCACGGGGACCATGGTTCACATTCGGGTCATGGGCATATGGCCGCTGATACTGAGGCTCATGCAGTTTTATTTGAATCTGAGACCTTAAGTTCAGGAGATACCTATAAATATGAGATACCTACTGATTTTAAGGAGACTATCATCCCATATCATGATCATATGAGTCATGATTCTATTGGCCAAATAGAGGTGTCGGAGCATCACGGGATTGCTGGCGAGGTATTTGTGACTGTAAAAGATGGAGAGCACCAGTTTTATCCCGAAACTGTGGTGGTGAAGCCAGGAGCCAAGATTGAATGGACAATTGAATCAGAAGCAAAAGTCCGAATTACCAGTGGCTTGCCTCAACATATGAATCAGCCATCAGCCCATAGTGATCACTCAAGTCACTCAAATGGTGAATCAGAAGAAAAGACCTTAATAACCCTGGAAGTTTATCCGTAGCTCATTTTGTGAAATTGTGATCACTAAAATAAAAATATACATGGCACTAACCATTTTGGGTCTTTCTACTCTTTTGTTTGTTCCTAAGGTTAGTGCCCACGGCTTCGGAGAAAGATACGATTTACCTATTCCATTAAGCTATTTTCTTATTGGTTCTGCTCTTGCAGTAGCCTTATCTTTTGCCGTTATTGGTTGGTTTATTCGCTCTAGTGCCAACAATTCTGAGTATCCAAGGTTTAATATTTATCGATTTTCTTTAATAGAATTAGTTTGCAAAATTGCTTCCAAAATATTCGGGTTGATTTCGGTTCTGATTCTCTTTCTATCGATTCACACAGGCCTTATCGGTACTTCAAATGCGATAGAAAATTTTGCGCCTGTTTTTGTCTGGATCATATGGTGGGTTGGAGTCGGATATGTCGTCTGTCTGGTGGGTAATATATGGTTAATTATGAATCCTTGGTTAGTTATATTTAACTACGTGGAACAATTATTTGGTAAGCGGACAGGGCTTGTAGAATGGCCCAAAAAACTCGATGCGTGGCCGGCCCTAGGGTTTTTTCTTCTATTCGCTTGGATTGAAAATGTACATCCTGCCAGTTCCGAGCCGTTCAGTTTGGCAATTCTATTAATAATTTATTCCTTCATAACATGGGGAGGAATGATTTTATTTGGGAAACATGTGTGGTTAACACATGGTGATCCATTTTTTGTTCTATTTAATTTGTTTGCTCGCTTTTCTGCGACAGAGATAAGGGTGATTGGTAGCAAAAATTGGTGTACCCGTTGTTCTTCTGGATGCGAGGAAAACCTACATTTGACCGATTGTGTTGATTGTTATGAATGTTGGGAAAATGCACCTTCAAGAAATAGAGAATTTTCATTGAGGCCCTGGTCGGCTGGCTTGTCTCGAGGAGATCGAGTTACACCGGCAATAATGTTTTTCCATGTGACTGCACTGGCTACGGTTTCCTTTGACGGATTTTCTGAAACTCCTGGTTGGGTTGAGATACAGACCATTTTGTGGCCCTTAATTGATCCACTTCCTGGTTCCGCGGCCGGTACGGTGGAAACATTGGGAATAATTTTGGTTCCCATTATTTTTGCAGGGGTCTATTTGTACGTATGTGGCTTTATATCTCGAATGTCTTATGGGCAAATGACGCCCACCGATATTAGGATGAGTTTTGTATTTTCGTTAGTTCCAATAGCCATAGCGTACAATCTCTCTCATTACCTGTCCTTTCTACTAATTACGGGACAGGAAATAATTCCCCTTGTGTCAGATCCTTATGGTTTTGGATGGAATTTGTTCGGCACAACAGACTTTAAAATCAATATAGCTATTATTGATGCTAGATTTGCATGGATTTTTTCTGTTATTGCCTTGGTAACAGGGCACATAATATCCGTATTTACTGCCCACGTAATAGCTTTGAGAAAAACAAAGACTCATTCCGTGGCTGTCAGAAGTCAATATCCGATGCTACTTTTAATGGTGTTTTACACGGCTGTGAGCCTTTGGATAGTGGCCCAGCCAATTGTGGAATAGTTTTTATCTTGCTAAATTGTGATCATTAGAAATTTTAGGTTGCACACCCAAAAGAGAGGACAGGATGTCTAATGAACCAGAAAACGTTCAATCCTATATTTGTCCGAAGTGCTCAAATAACTCATTTGAGACAGGTGAAATTCGGACAACAGGATCAGGGCTTTCAAGATTTTTGGATCTTCAGAATCAAAAATTCGCTCACATAACCTGCGACAGTTGTGGGTATACCGAGTTTTTCAAAAGGCGTGGAGGTCGTGCAGGAAATATACTTGATTTGTTTAGCGGATAGGATTTGCTATAACTGTAAAGGTTAGGAGTTGGATAATGGAAGGTAGGAAAGTCACAATATTGGGGGGCGGGAATACTGCGTTTTCTGTAGCTGCTCGATTATCCCATATGGGGAACGATATATGTCTTCTTGAGCACCCGGATTTTGCAGAATCTATTTCAAATATATCGGCTACTAAAACAATTATTTTGGAAGGTGTTTTAGAAACTGGCCCAGCTTCAATTGAAAAAATAACATTGGATCCTTCTGAGGCCTTAGAATTCTCTGATTTGTTATTGTTAATTGTTCCTGCCTATGCGCACAAACCTTTTGCTGAATTTTGTGGTCCTTATCTTACTGATGATCATACTGTTGTGGTTATGCCGGGAACCTTGGGATCCTTGGAATGGAAAATATTAGCTTCTGAATTCGGGGCGAATAATATGACCGTTGCAGAAGTTGATACGGCTCCCTATGTTTGTAGAAAGACTTCCAGCAATAGTGCAGTTATATGGGGAGAAGTAACTGCTTTAGGATTGGGAGTCATCCCGTCTTCAGAAACTTCCTCTGTGCAGGAGATGTTGCAGCCTCTTTTTCCAGGGATTACGGCATATTCAGATTCTTTGGAATGTGGTTTATCTGCCATGAATCCGGTCGTCCACCCGGCTGGGGTTTTAATGAATGCTGGAAGGGTTGAATATTCCCGAGGAGACTTTTATTTCTATGAAGAGGGGGTTTCCAGTTCTGTCGCAAAGGTGATTGAGACCGTAGATGTTGAAAGAAGGGCGATTGGTACTGCTCTCGGCTATGAACTTGTCCCAGTAGCAGAAGGATTTCACGAGGCCGGGTTCGGACCTAGAGGCAACCTTTGGGAAGTCATAAATGGCAGTCATATGCTCACCAGACTAAAAGCTCCTGGTTCTTTGGATACTAGATGGTTATCAGAGGATATTCCTTTTGGTATATCAGCGTGGAGCAAAATTGGTAAACAATATGGCATTAGTTGTCCAGTGATGGATTCGTTTGTTCAAATTGGGAACATTGTCATGAATGCAGCTGGGAGTGAGGGAAGAGGTCCAAAAGATTTTGGAATCGAGAATTTATCTTTGCCTGAGTTGAAAAATTACCTTCTAACAGGAATTTAATAATCGACGTGTCATAAAATTGGATTCTTTGTGGATGTTTAGATATGGCTATCTGCATGGAAGCTTGGTTTGACCCTTAATTAGCTTGAGCAGTATAATTCGGGCGCAGTGGTTTGGATTGGGATGAGCTTTGTCGTAAACACCGCAATTCCTGTGGAGTAAAGGTAATCAAACAGGACAGCCGGTCCAGCTTCCATACCGAGGTTAACCCCTTAATTTCGAAGGAATTTCCTTCGACGGGCGGCGACACCATGAAAGAAGCGTGTGGAATAGTCGGTGTGTATGCCAGAGAGGAGGATGTAGCGAGGTCGGTATTTTTTGGATTGTATGCACTTCAGCACCGAGGTCAGGAAAGTGCTGGGATAGCGGCAACGGATGGTCGTAGAATTCGGCTTCACACGGAAATGGGACTTGTTTCCCAGGCTTTTCAAGAGAATGATCTATCTCATCTGTCTGGCCATATAGCTATTGGGCATACCAGATACTCAACTACTGGTTCGAGTAATATTAATAACGCTCAACCTATACTTTGCAATGGGACAAGCGTTGAAATGGCCCTTGCTCATAATGGGAATGTGATCAATGCCGTTGACCTCAGAGAGGAATTACTGGATTGGGGTGTTCAATTTCAATCTTCGGCGGATTCAGAGATCATAGCCCACCTAATTGCCAACGCACCGGCAGAAAATTGGTCTGAACGGATTGCATACGCTATGCGTAGACTTCAAGGAGCCTATTCCTTAGTTATTATGACTAATAGGGAAGTTTTGGGAGTAAGGGATCCTTTAGGTGTAAGGCCTCTCTGTATAGGTAAATTAAATTCAGGTTGGGTGTTAGCTTCCGAATCATGTGCCCTGGATCATATTGGTGCCGAGTTTGTGAGGGAAGTTGAACCTGGAGAAGCCGTCTTAATTGATGACAATGGCCTTACATCGATTTACCAAAAACCAAAAGATGGGGTTTTTGGAAGATGCGTATTTGAACAAATATATTTTGCTAGGCCAGATTCATTATTGAATGGGCAGTTGGTTTATAGCAATAGGTTGGCCATGGGAGCGCAGCTGTCGAAAGAACACCCAGTTGAAGCAGATTTGGTAATAGGTGTTCCTGATTCGGCTACTGCCTCAGCTGTCGGATATTCACAGGAATCGGGTATTCCTTTTACAGAAGGCCTAGTGAAGAATCGCTATGTGGGTAGAACTTTTATATTGCCAGATCAGCGTCTTCGAGAACTTGGCGTTCGAAGGAAATTAAATTTACTTCCTCAGATCCTAGAAGGGAAAAAAGTAGTAGTTGTTGATGACAGCATAGTAAGAGGAACTACGACTCCACATGTTGTTAATCTTTTGAAAAAAGGTGGTGCAAAAGAGGTTCACGTTCGGATTTGCGCTCCCCCTATAGTTTCTCCTTGTCATTTTGGTGTAGATATGGCTACTAAAGCCGAGTTGATAGCAAGTACAAATTCGGTTGATGAAATCCGAGAGTTTATTGGGGCTGATTCACTTGGGTTTTTAAGTGAGGAAGGTTTGCTAAAAGCAGTATCTGGCGAGAGAAGCGAATATTGCATGGGATGTTTCACTGGCACATATCCAATACCGGTTCAATTAGAAATGGATAAATTAGTTCTAGAAACTTAAAAATAGGTGCTAACCATTGAGCGAATTGGGTGTTGAAAGCATCTCTCTGGGAATTTTAGCCTCTCATGGAGGAACCAATTTACAGGCCATTATCGATGCTTGTGAAACTGGCTCTATTGATGCACATGTAGCCGTCGTAGTGAGTAACAATTCAAAATCCTACTCTTTACAAAGGGCTAGAAGCTCTGGGATCCCGGCCTTTCATTTGAGTTCTCAAACTCATTCCAAAAAGAAAGATTTAGATTTAGCTATAGCGGGCATTTTGAAAAAATATAAGGTGGATTTAATAATATTGGCCGGTTATATGAAACGAATAGGGCCGATCGTCTTAAAAGCTTTTCATAATAGAGTAATAAACAGCCATCCAGCTTTACTCCCAAAATATGGAGGAAAAGGAATGTATGGAGATCGTGTGCACGAAGCGGTTGTGAAAGATAAATCAGAGGAAAGTGGGATCACGATACACTTAGTAGATGAAGAGTATGACAATGGAGCGATAATCAACCAGAAAATTGTAGCTGTTGATCCTTTTGGGGGAGTTGATTCTGTGAGAGATGAGATTCAGCGTCACGAACATATCTTCTGGATAGAAACTTTAAATAAGATTCAAAAGAAGGAGATTGATTTGGACAAGCTAGGTGTTTAAACCAATTAGATTGTCAATTAAGTCATACTAGGCTATGGACAAAAATATTACCTATGAATCGGCCGGTGTTAATTTACAATCATCGGAAAAAATCAAAAATAAGATAAAAGATTTAGCCAAGCAGACATATAACCCTAATGTAATTGGTGGTGTTGGCGGATTTGGCGCGATGTATAAAATTTCTGGTTATCGAGAGCCTATATTGGTTAGTAGTACAGATCCGGTAGGCACGAAATTAATGGTAGCTGGAATGATTGGAGACTATTCCCATATAGGTGAAGATTTAGTCAATGCCTGTATAAATGATCTCATTGTGGTGGGGGCTGAACCACTGTTTTTTCTTGATTACATAGCGACGTCCCAAATGATTCCAAGTGTGGTAGAAACAATTGTGGGTGGTATTTCCGAAGCATGTAAAAATGTAGGTTGTGCTCTTATTGGCGGAGAAACTTCCGAGATGCCCGGAGTTTTTAATGAATCCAATTTTGACATATCGGGGTTTGTTGTCGGTGCGGTAGAGGCTGACCAAATGCTTGATCCAATTAATACAAGCAAGGCAGGTGATCTTCTCATAGGATTACCATCAAATGGTCTCCATACAAATGGATATTCCTTAGTTCGTCATGTCTTCAACCTACCAAACGACTTGGACATCCTAGAAGAAAAAATAATTGAATCAGGAGAAACTCTTGGTCAGGCTCTTTTAAAACCGCATCCTTCATATTATGAAGATCTGAAAAAAGTTTTCCCCCTTTGTAAAGGTATCGCTCATATTACTGGAGGAGGGCTGTACGAGAATATGCCTAGGATTTTACCTAATGATATCCAGGCTGAATTTGATGCTTCTCTGTGGGATATGCCTTCCATATTTCACTTTATTGAGAAAACAGGTTCCATTGATGTTGATGAGATGTATAGAGTTTTTAATATGGGTTTGGGAATGGTTATTATCTGCACACCAGAAAACGCCTCTGAAATTTTAGAAAAGATTCCTTATTCAAACATAGTAGGTAAATTACAGGAAAGAGTTTCTGAGGAAAGAGTAAGCTTAAAAAACAAAAAATAATTACCAAGATTGGAACAACCGCATGAAAGCTTTATTGAGTGTCTATAACAAGGACAATATAGAACATATCGGAACTTCTCTCAGTGAGGCAGGATATGAAATTATAAGTACCGGAGGAACATATAAATCCTTAAAAAGAGCTGGTATTTCGGTTCGACAGGTATCGGAATTAACAGGGTTTCCTGAAATATTAGATGGTCGTGTTAAAACTTTGCATCCCAAAGTTCATGGAGGAATTCTAGGGAGGCGAGATATTCTTGAACATCAAGAGGAAATGGAATCGAATGATATATCTGCAATAGACATTGTGGTAGTTAATTTATATCCGTTTGTCGATACAGTTCAAAAAGATGAGGTTTCTTTAACTGAGGCGTTGGAAAATATAGATATTGGTGGTCCTACAATGATCAGATCAGCTGCCAAAAATTTTCCGCACGTTTTGGTTGTTGTGGATCCATTAGATTATGAATGGATTGCTGAAAAAATTGCCTCTGGCGAAAAAGTCTCTGAAGTTGAAAGAAAAAAATTAGCCCAAAAAGCTTTCCAGCATGTGGCGGTTTACGATACCGCAATATCAACTTGGTTGAATGAGGCTCCGCTAAAGTCGGCTGAATTATCAATTGGGCTTGATAAAGTTGATACCCTTCGGTATGGGGAAAACCCTCATCAGGAGGCCGTAGTTTATAGAAACACTTTAGGTACGGGGGGAATAGTAGAAGCGGCACAATTACACGGGTTACCTATGTCCTATACAAATTATCTCGATGCAGATGCTGCATG
>Ga0209034_10000101_pt1 | contig 41593 bp, 42 predicted proteins | sample MarorgKNORR_S2LV_2_FD_188219 | JGI IMG/M metagenome (GOLD analysis project Ga0209034, IMG submission 188219) | Marine microbial communities from the Southern Atlantic Ocean, analyzing organic carbon cycling - 250m_A/KNORR_S2/LV (SPAdes) (version 2) | ecosystem: Environmental > Aquatic > Marine... | reverse complement strand
GCCGGGTGCTGTCCTGGAAGCTATATGGAGTAAAGACGGCTCAATTGGACAAGCAGCAGACGATTAATCAAATCTAATCGGTAATTAGGATCATTCACCCCGGTAGCGATATCATTTCGAACCGGGGTGAATGGTTTTTTCGGGCAAATGAAATTTAAGAACTATAGGAGGAATTTATGGCACGAGTAGATTTTGCGGATAGAAACAATATGGATTCTGAGGGGCAAGCTATATGGGATGAAATTGATCAAAGTAGAGGAGGAGTGGCTAGGAATTATGCGGCTTTGTTGAATAATCCGGTTGCCGCGAAAAATTTTGCAACTCTGGGTGGTTACGCTAGGTTTGAAACACCCTTGGATCCACGGGTGAAAGCATTATCTATTCTTACAGCAGCAAGAGAGGCTTGTGGGCATTATGTATGGACTGTAAACCAGAGAGGGGCAAAAGCCGCAAATATTAGTGAAGATGTTATATCAGCAATAAGAGAATATCGAGCTCCGGCTGGGCTAGACCGTCAAGACGCTAATGTAGTGCAGTTTGTATTAGAGATATTAAGACAGCATCGGGTTTCAGATACTACCTACCAAGCTTTGGAAGAACAGATAGGTTCTAGCGCCATTATAGATATGATGATTGTTGTGTCTTACTATCATGGTCTAGCACATTGTTTGCAGGCTCTTGATGTTGAACTTCCGGAAGGGACATCATCTGATCTTACTTACTAGATTGGTTGACATTAGTGATTAACACCTGAGTTTAATTATCGGAGGTTTCGCTTTATGACCCCACACCGTGCATTTGATCCTTTGGCCCAAGTGGCTGGCTGGTCACATTCTATTTCCAAAGATTTAATGATTGATGGACCTTGGGACCCTATTTTGCCTACATCTTTTCGTATCGGGGAAGCGGCTGTTGCATCGCTTTCTGCAGTGGGATTGGCCGCGGCGCGACTATGGGAATTGAAAACAGGTAAGAACCAGGAAGTTTCAGTAAATACTAATAGGGCAACTGCCTCGTTGCGTAGTGGAAAATACATGAAGATGGATAATTCTGTCGTTTCGACAGATAGGAACACTATCATGGGGGTGTATCCGGCTAGGAACGGCAGATGGAGTTACTTGCATTGTAATTTCCCAAATCACAGAGCGGCTGCCCTGGATGTCTTAGGAGTAGAAGAAAATTCGGATGCGGTAAAAAAAGCGGTTGCTGGCTGGGATGCCTTAGAGCTTGAAGAAGCGATCATCAATGCTAAAGGTGCAGGCGGGATGGTTAGGTCTATAGAGGAGTGGTCGCGTCATCCCCAGGCACAGGCGATCGCAAAGTTGCCGCTTATGGAAATAATTAAAGTTGGAGACAGTCCTCCAGAGAAATTGCCAGATGGTGATAGACCTCTGTCAGGTATCAAAGTTTTAGATTTAACTAGAGTTCTTGCTGGCCCGACGTGTGCAAGAACGTTGGCTGAGCATGGAGCTGATGTTCTGAAAATTACAAGTGCTCATTTGCCGAATATAGGATACCAAGAATATGATACCGGACATGGTAAATTGTCCTCTAATTTGGACTTGCGAGAACAAGGTGATTTAGATGTCTTGCGAGGACTCATACAAAGTGCTGATGTGTTCTCTCAAGGCTATAGACCTGGAACTTTAGGTAATAGAGGGTTGTCTGTTGAAGAATTGTCACAGTTACGTCCTGGATTGATTTATGTGTCGTTAAGTGCATTTAGTCATAAAGGTCCTTGGGCGTCTCGTAGAGGATTCGATACTGTTGTTCAAACTGTCAGTGGGATAACAGACCGACAAGGTAAACTGTTTCCTGGCTCTGAACCTGGTCCTCAATTCTATCCGGTGTCAGCTATCGACTACCTCACTGGATATTTAATGGCTTTCGGATCTCTTGTGGCTTTGGGTAAAAGAGCGACAGAGGGAGGAAGTTGGTTGGTTAGGATATCATTAGCTCAGACTGGAAAGTGGTTAGTTGATTTGGGTCAAGTTGATGCATCCGAACTATTAGATATATCTCCTGAGTTCTCTTCAGATGAAATACTCCAGTGGACGACAGAATCTGAAACGCCTATGGGTCGCCTAACTCATATGAGTCCTGTGATACAGATGTCTGAAACACAGCCATACTGGGCTAGGCCATCAGTGCCTCTGGGCCATAATGATCCTGTATGGCCAGACTGACGCTATACAAAAAGGAGCGGCCGGTCTCCGAAGAGAGAAGTCGCTGAGGGAGCGGCTTGCTACCGGTCGCTGTACCAGAAAGTTTACTACTTGCTTATTAAACGCGCAAATATTTTGGGATCGTAATAATTATGTAAGTATTCGAGACATATCGTAGGAGTAAACACATGCAGGATTATGGTAAACGCCTTGAGGGAAAGGTCGCTATAGTTACCGGAGCTGGAGCTACAGGGACGGAAGATTTTCTGGGAATAGGACAGGCAATCTCAATATTGTTATCTAGACAAGGTGCACAGGTGTTACTCGTAGATCGAGATGCTCCTAATGCAGAAGCAACTCAGTTGCAGATAAGAGACGATGGTGGAGATGCCAGGGTTTTTGTCGGAGATGTGACTGATGCAGCATCCTGTCGAGAAATGAGCGAAGCCGCTGTCTCTGCTTATGGTCGTGTAGATATTTTGATTAACAACGTGGGGATTAGCGGCCCGGGTTCAGTAACTGATGTAGACGAAGAATTCTGGGATACTGTAATAGATGTTAATCTAAAGTCTGTCATGTTGACGAGTAAATTTGTCATTCCTGCAATGATAGAATCTGGGGGTGGATCCATAGTAAACCTTTCATCTATCGTAGGATTGCGTGCCGGAGCTGGCCGTCCAAGTCACCCATATGCAGCTTCTAAAGGCGGAATAATTGGGCTAAGCAACTCTATGGCAGTCCATTATGGGAGGCAGAATATTAGAGTTAATTGTATAGCGCCAGGGCATATTTACAGTCCTATGGTGGCCAGGCACACATCAGAAGAACTATTGGAATTGCGCCGTAAAGCTGGGCCACTCGGATTTAACGGAACTGCTTGGGATGTTGCTTGGGCCGCTTTGTTCCTGGCCTCCGATGAGTCGCGTTGGGTATCAGGAGTTACATTGCCCGTTGATGCAGGTTTGTTGGCGGCAACCCCGCTGGCAATGTATCCGCATTTAATAGAGAGTTAACCAATAAATTAATGGATCTGAGAAGCTCATCATTGGAGGAACTTATATGACACAGTATCTTTATATAGTCAGTATGGATATTCCTGAAAATCTAGAGTCCGAGTTCAACCGTATATATGATACTCAGCACATTCCTAACATCTTGAATGTGAGCGGTGTAGAGAGTTGCACTAGATATAGGACGTCATCCACTGACGTTGATGGCACTGCGAAATACACAGCCATTTACGAGATAACAGACCCTGAAGTTCCATTCAGCAAGGAATGGCAGGGGGAGTCTGATAAAGGAGACTGGCCTGTGCAAATACGCCCAGGTACGCTCAACAGATCTCATATAGTTCTTGAAAAACTATAGAAATATCGGGCAACGAGATCGGAATCTATTGTGATAGCGTTTTATATGTGGGCTGTCGTAGTTATCTCTATTAGGTTATCCGGAGCCCCAAATGATACTAATATTGCTGTCCGAGGCGGCGGGTCGGTGGGGAAATACTCGGAATAAATCCTGTTGAACCCGGGTAAGTCCTCTGATTTAGTAAGATAACAAGTGTTAGTTAGTATATTGTCCAATGAGGACCCGCATTCTTCAAGAATAATTTTTACCCTTTCTAATGTATAACGGGTTTGTTCTTCTATACCATTGCCGACAGTGCCTTCTGTAGGGTGCCTGCCTGTGCAACCTTGAACATAAATTATCCCACCGAAAATGCTGGCTTGGGATAGGGGATTTGTTCCTCCGGTTATGTTAGCAGTGTTTATGGTTTGCTTAGCGCTCATAATAATAACTTCTTCCTCTATAAGGTTAGTTGCTTACTGTTGTTCCGCGAATGTATTAGCCATATAGGTCGATACAGATAGTTGATTATACAGTTTATGAAGTCACCGATAAACCTTCTATTATCTTCTACATTCATGCGAAAAACAGACTAGTTGCTACCCGGCTCTAAAATATGTAGAATTACTGCTAATTTTCATACGGTACTGGTGATTGGTTCAGTTGTTTTTTCGATAAATATAAACCTAGACCGTCATATAGGGGCGCAGAAACGAAGTAATGAGATAAAGATATCAAAATTATGGAGGTAAGGCGTATGCCTAGTATTGATGCCAGGGATATAAGGAATGTAGCATTGCTGTCTCACAGTGGAGCTGGAAAAACTTCTTTGTGTGAAGCCCTACTGTTTAATAGCAGCTTAATTACCAGGCAAGGTACCGTGGAAGATGGAAACACAGTTTCCGATTATGAGCCGGAAGAGATTAAACGCGGTAGCAGTATACAGACTACGCTTATTGCTTGTGCTTCTGATAATAAGAAAGTAAATTTTCTGGACACCCCAGGATACGAAGATTTTATCGGAGAAATGGTCGCAGCTATTAAGGTAGTTGAGAGTGCAGCTATATTGGTGACAGCGCAGTCGGGTGTAGATGTGGGTACTGAACGAGCATGGAATTTATGTGAAACACATGGCCTACCCAGTGTATTTGTAATAAATAAAATGGACAGAGAAAATGCTGATTTCGCACAAGCTGTGAACAGTGTCCAAAGTTCTTTTGGGACCAAGTGTGTTCCATTTCAGATGCCGATAGGAGTAGAACAGACATTTAGCGGTGTGGTAAGTATTATAAGTCCATTAAGTGATATACCGCCGGAATTGCAAGGCGAATTCGACATATGGCGAGACAGGCTTATAGAAGCTATCGCGGAATCCGACGAAGATCTCGCGGATAAATACTTGGAGGGCGAGGATCTTAGTGAAGAAGAGATACTATCAGGCGCCCGTAGGGCTATACAACAAGGCGATTTGGTGCCGATTTTAATTACATCAGCGTCTAAGAATATAGGGACTCAAGAGTTGGTCTCGTTTATTCAGGATTATATGCCATCACCAATTGATGGAATAAAACCGGTTTTGTCTGATGATTCAGGAGCGCAAATTGATCTTAGGGTAGATTCAAGTTCTCCCGTGTCAGCATTTGTATTTAAGACAACAGCTGATCCATTTGTCGGTAAATTATCATTGTTTAGGGTATACGGCGGAACGATAGCCAGCAATTCAGAAGTCTGGAATAGTGAAAAGAAGCAATCCGAAAGAGTAGGGCAGTTGTATTTGCCCCGCGGCAAGTCTCAAGAAAATGTGTCGGAAATCTGTGCGGGCGATATGGGTGCAGTCGGGAAGTTGTCATCTACGGTTACAGGAGACACTCTGTGTACGAGAGAGACACCTGTTGCTTTCGGCAAGCTGAAATTCCCTGTTGGTTTTTACAGCGTAGCGGTCTCTCCCGCGACTAAGGCTGACTTAGATAAAATGTCGACTTCTTTGTCACGTATTGTTGAAGAAGATCCAACGTTGCATTTAAGCAGACAGCCGGATACAGGAGAGATGGTCTTAACGGGTTTAGGAGAAGCCCAGATCGATGTTACTGTTGATAAGATTAAGCGTAAGTTTGGTGCTGAGCTTTTGACAAGGTTGCCCAGAGTGCCATATAGGGAAACAATTACTCGGACAGCGCAATCTGAATATAGGCATAAAAAACAAAGCGGAGGACATGGTCAATATGGTCATGTAATGTTGCGAGTTGAGCCTATGGAAAGAGATGAAGGTTTTTCATTTGGATCTGAAATTGTTGGCGGAAAAGTACCGAGAGAATACATACCGTCTGTAGAGAAAGGTGTCGTTAAAACTATGGAGGAAGGAGTAGTTGCCGGGTATCCTGTAGTTGATGTAAAAGCGGTAATATACGATGGTAGCTACCACGATGTAGACTCATCTGGCATGGCTTTTGAAATCGCGGGTTCGCAGGCTTTAAAGAGTGGGATGTTGGATGCTAGTCCGATTCTTCTGGAACCAATAGCTAAGCTGACCATTAATGCTCCAGAAGCGTATACCGGTGAGGTTATGAGTGACCTGAATGTTAAAAGAGGACGTATACTCGGTATGATACCAGAGGATAAATATACAGTGATCGAAGCTGAGGTTCCTCATTCCGAAGTTCTGAGGTACGCTCAGGATTTGCGCTCATTGACTCAAGGGAGAGGGACGTACAGTCTCGAAATTGATCACTATGAGCCGGTTCCTCAGAATCTTGAGCAAAAAGTCATAGAGGACGCCAAAAAAGCCAAAGAGGAATCTGATTCTTAGGTTGTTAGATAAAGATTAAAAGGGGAATATTAGAAATTCCAAGAAGGCTGGTATTCCCCGAATACGTCTCTTAAAACTCCCATCATTTCTCCAAGAGTAGCGTATGCTTTGGATGCTTCGATGAGTGAAGGCATTAAATTAGACGAGCCCTCGGCCTTATTTCGCAACTCGTTTAACTTGGATTCTACCAGAGCGTTATCTCTAGTTAATCGTACATTATTAAGGTTGTCTATTTGGCGAGCTTCTCCTGCAGAATCTATTCTTAGTATAGGTATATTGGCAGGCTCTTCCGACTGGTATTGATTCACACCGACAAGTATTTGCTCTTTTTTATCTTCTTCGGTCTGATATAAAAATGCTGAGTCCGCAATTTCCTGCTGGAAGAAGCCCTGTTTAAGAGCTGGTATCACTCCGCCTAGACTGTCGATTTGTGTGAAATATTGGTATACCTGATTTTCGATTTGGTCTGTTAGCGATTCAAGATAGTAACTACCTCCCAATGGATCTACCGTATCAGTTACACCACTTTCGCTAGCGATAATCTGCTGTGTACGTAGTGCCTGAAGGGCCGCGTCTGCGGACGGTAATGCCAACGCTTCATCTTTAGCATTGGTATGTAGTGATTGGCATCCGCCTAGGACCGCTGCAAGCGCTTGTATAGTGACTCTAATTACGTTATTTTCAGGTTGTTGGGCTGTTAATGCGACCCCAGATGTCTGGGCGTGGAACCGTAACCATAGAGATCTTTCGCTTAGTGCTCCGTAAGTGTTTCGTAACTCTTTCGCCCATATTCGACGCGCAGCACGAAACTTCGCGATCTCTTCGAAGAGGTTATTGTGTACGTTGAAGAAGTGGCTGAACCTAGGGGCAAATGAATCAATCTCCAAGCCGCGAGCGATACAATGTCGTATGTACTCGAATCCGTCAGCTAAGGTGAAAGCTAACTCTTGTACTGCGCTTGCTCCGGCCTCTCGGATATGATAGCCGCTTACGCTAATTGGATTCCACAATGGCATGTGTTGTGTCGCAAATTCTATAGTGTCGGTTACCAGGCGCATAGATGGTTCTGGTGGGAAAATGTATTCGTTTTGGGCGATGTACTCCTTGAGTATGTCGTTTTGAAGAGTTCCACCTAACCTGTCGATAGGAATACCACGTGTTTCCGCGAGTGCGATATACATTGCCCAGATGATCGCAGCAGGGCTATTGATAGTCATTGAAGTAGTGATTTTATCGAGTTCTATTCCCTCGAATAATAGTTCCATATCTGATAGAGACGAGACTGCTACTCCACATTTTCCGAATTCTCCTGATGCTCGTTGGTCGTCAGTATCGTATCCGTATAGGGTAGGCATATCAAAAGCAACGCTTAGTCCTGTTTGACCATTGTTTAAAAGGAATTTGAATCGTTCATTGGTTTCTTCGGGTAGTCCATACCCTGCGAACATGCGCATAGTCCAGAGCCGGCTGCGGTATCCATTCGGATGAATACCTCGTGTGAAAGGATACTCTCCTGGAAAGCCATTATCGCTCCACGATATGCTGTCTACCAAGTCATTCGGAGTGTATAGAGGATTCACATTTATTTGGGATAGAGTTTTATATTTCGATTTTCTTTGGGGCAAAGAACCGGATTTAAGTTGCCATTCGTCTATCAGACTTTCTAGCTGTTGGTCGTTGTTTGTACTCAAAACATCACACTAAATAAGAATTTGTACTTACGAATGATTAAATTAATTTAACGAATCTTCGTTTCCCTACCTTAAGTATGTCACCGGTGTGCCAATATGTAACCTGATTATTATCAAGTATGGCAGCTTCTTCCGGTTCTCTGATCAACTCTACAGCTTGTTGATTAATCAATCTTTTGGCCTCACTGTTGCTAGCTGCAAGGCCAGTTTCTACCAGAAGCCTATTCAGGGGTACTTCGCGAGAGTCGGCCAGACTTCCGATGTTGTATGTGGGAATGTCTGATGGTATGTTCCGCCCCTGAACGACAGCCTCGAATCGAGTCTGTGCGCTTGTTGCTGATTCACTTCCATGAAATGAATTGGTGATTTCCCAGGATAATTGCTTCTTGAATTCCATTGGATTTGCGCTGTCTGCCGCAATTTCCTTAGAAATGTCGACTAGATCAGATGTTTTTATATCGGTCAGGTACTCAAAGTATGGGACTATCTGATTGTCTGGAAGGGACATTAGTTTCCCATACATATCGGCAGCAGACTCTTCTAAGGCGATATAGTTACCCAGACTTTTACTCATTTTTTGGACACCGTCTGTACCGACCAGTATTGGCATTAAAAAGCATTGTTGAGGTTTTAGACCCATGATGCCTTGGAGTTCTCTTCCTACCAGTAGGTTAAACATTTGGTCAGTGCCGCCGAATTCCACGTCGGATTTAATTGCTACTGAGTCGTAAGCTTGTAGTAGCGGGTACAGTAATTCAGTAATCGCGATCGGCTTATGTTCGCTAAAGCGTTTGGCAAAATCATCTCGTTCCAAGAATTGCGCTACTGTAAATTTACTTGTTAAGCCTAGTATGTCAGACAATGTAAAGTTTCCGAACCATTCGCTTTGCCATTCGACCTGAGTGCGGTCTTTGTCCACTACCTGAAAGAACTGTCTCATGTATGACTCAGCGTTTGCTACTACTTGTTCGTGAGTGAGCATTGGTCGAGTGGCGGACTGTCCACTTGGATCACCAATCTGTGCTGTCCAATCACCTACAATTAATATCACTTGATGTCCTAAGTCCTGAAGTTGACGAAGTTTTCTTAGTCCAACCACATGACCCAAGTGTATGTCTGGACGACTAGGATCAAATCCCATTTTCAATCTAAGAGGTTTGCCAGTCTTAATCATTTCAATAAATTCCGTTTCGGAAATTATTTCTTTTACACCTCGTTTTGTGATGATATCGAGGTCGTATTCGCTAATCAATATCAGCTCCTTTTGCTGCGTTCAAGATAGCTCTAGTATTACTCACATCTTCATTTACCTGGTGTATTAGGGATTCTATATCGGTAAACGCTTCTTGTCCTCTGATCCGTTCAACGAAGTTGAGCTCGATATTTTGTCCATATAAATCCCCTGAAAAATCTAGTATGTAAGCTTCAACAAGCCTTTCACTTAGTCCAAATGTAGGCCGTATACCTATACTAGTAGCGGACATGTATCTCTTGCCATTTATGTGCGCCCACGTGGCAAAAATACCATCGCCCGGAAGTAGTAGATCGGAATTAATACTCAGATTGGCTGTGGGGAAGCCTAATTCTCGGCCTCGTTTATCTCCGTGTACTACTTTGCCTGATAGCAGGAATTGTCTACCGAGTAGGCTATTAGCTTGACTGATGTCCCCGTTGGATAGGGATTCCCTGATTACACGACTTCTGATTGTGCGCCCATCGTCTGTAAATGGTGTTACTGTCTTCACCCAAAATCCCATTTCGCGGCCTAATGTTTGTAAGAGCTTCGCGTCTCCTTCCCTGTTTTTGCCTATTGCACAGTCAGGCCCAAGGACTAAGCCTTTCATGTTTAGCAAATCAGTAAGCATCTGCGCAAAATCTCGTGCGGTTACTTCGGACAAGCTTTTACTAAAATCTAAGGGGACTATGACTTGTACTCCCTGATCTTTTAAAAGTTGGATTTTTTCAGATGTAGAAGTTAGGAAGCTTACTTTAAAGTCAGGATTTATTATTGATGCAGGATGATTAATGAAAGTTACTACAGCGGCGTCATGATCTGGCGGAGACAACTTGAGCAATTCGCCTAGTAAATAGCAATGCCCTCTGTGTACCCCGTCGAAAACACCTATGGTTACTATTGTATTTCTTTCAGAAGCAGCATCCGCCAATTGTTGGCGATACTTCATGATAATCGTGTCTCTCTGTCTAGTATCGAATCTGAGCTTATTGTAATGGTTTAAAAGATAATAAGGAAGGTTGTTAGACCTAAACCCTAGAGTATAAAAAGCAATTGTCAGATATAAACTTTTTAAAGCCCCGAAAATCTGCAATGAATGTTACTGTTGCAAATATACACCACACGTTATATTTAACTTACTTTCAGTGTAGCCTAGGGATCAACAGAAGTTGCATCAGAATTGCTCGAAATCCGCACTAAGAACGCTGGAAAATATATAAATGTTTTGGATATCATGCCTTCTAAAGCCTCAATGAGAGTAATTGGTGGGACTGCGAAAGGGCGGCGGATAAGAGGTACTCTCTCTCCAAAGGCTCGTCCTACAACTGAACGAGTAAGATCTGCGATCTTCAATATACTGGATCCTTATGTCTTCATAGATCGGAAAGTGTTGGATTTATTCGCTGGGTCAGGCAGTCTTGGCATTGAAGCATTGAGTCAGGGGGCTGCATGGGTGGATTTTGTGGAAATTGACAGTAATCAATGCCAGGTTATTCAATCAAATCTTGACGACACCGGTCTGAATGATAAAGCCCATGTTACAAGCGGAGATGTGAACCGGTTATTGCCTCGTCTCACTGGCCCGTATGGCTTGGTTATGTTAGATCCTCCATATCGATTAGATACAACTGCAAATGTTATTCAGAGCATCGCTGATTTGGAAGGACTTGTTGAGGTTGGGGGAACGGTAATTGTTGGTCATTCGAGGCATAGCGAGCTTGCAGAGACATATGGCTCTTTAAGCCTTGAATCTCACCGGAGGTACGGAGATAACGTACTGGAGTTCTACGCAAAAAGGTAATTATTAAGTATGGTAACAGCTATTTATCCAGGGACATTTGATCCAGTAACTCTAGGACATGTAGATATCTCTGCAAGAGCATCGTTGCTATTTGATAGAGTCATTGTGGCTGTTTATTCCACTCCATCAAAAAACTTGCTTTTTACCACAGACGAGAGAGTCAACTTGGTTAAAGACTCGGTCACGCATCTCAAGAATGTTGAAGTAGTCGAGTTTGAAGGTTTGGTAGTTCGATTCGCTCAAGAGGTTGGAGCCGCTGTTATTGTCCGAGGATTGCGGAGTGGATCTGATTTTGAGTATGAATTTGAGATGGCTTTTATGAATCGTAGGTTAGCGCCGAATGTAGATATGGTTTCGTTCATGACATCTCAGGAATATATGTTTATAAGTTCTAGCTTGCTAAAAGAAGTGGCTCTGTTGAATGGGGATGTGACCGACATGGTGACTCCTCAGGTTGCGGAAGCAGTATATGCCAAATATGGGAAACCGGTACCAAAAATATAAATAACCGGACTAGGAGGGCGTCATAGATATTATAAATGTGGTCGACAGATTAGAGACACTAATCAACACAAGTAAAGTAGTTCCAGTAAGCGGTAGTTTATTGGTGGACAAAAAGAAAGTTCTGGAACTGGTAGACCAACTAAGGCTGGCTATTCCGCAGGAGGTCAAGCAGGCCGAAGAAGTTCTTACCCAGAAAGATCAAATTATGAACAATGCTATGGTAGAAGCACGGAGAGCCAAATCACAGGCGGAAGATGAGTTTATGGAGAAGCTTAATCAAAATGAACTCCTAAAAAGAGCAGAAGAAATGTTAGCAGATGCTGAACATAAGGCTAATCGTATTACCGATCAAGCCGAAGCAGAGGCTCATGCAAAACGTACCGAAGCAGATGCTTATGCATTGCGAGCTCTAAGAGCTTTTGAGAAAGAGTTGAATTCTTTGCATGGTTCTGTGAGGAAAGGTATTGATCTTTTGGCTGGTAATGCTCTCGTAAGTAATAATTATGATGCGGTGCCAGCGGCAGCAGACGATTAGATTAACTATTGTCTAACTTATCACTATACAAGCGGACTAGTTAGCAAAAATAACAGTCTTCGATAATTAATAATGGTTGTTGCTGGGTGATCTCTTGCCGCTTGTTTGTTAAATTTAGTATCACAACTAAAACACTCCTTCATATATACTGTGGGAGTGTTTTGTTTATTGGGTTGACATCCCAAAACGTACGGGTCTAGAATTTTCAGGTCTAGAATTTTGATGGTAATTGGAGGGTGAGTATGCAGGAACTTACTATAGATAGCATAAGAGTAAGCCCTATGAATTACCAGCGAGTCGTAATCTTAAAAGAGAAAGATGCGGATAGATATCTTCCTATCTGGATAGGACCATCCGAAGCTGATGCTATAGCTGTGAAACTCCAGGACCTTAGTGTTCCAAGGCCGCTGACGCATGATCTTTTGGGGACTGTTATAGATACGCTAGGAGGTGAGGTATCTCATATCTTAGTTAATGACCTTGAGAACGATACTTTTTACGCAAAGATTGTGATTAAGGTGGACGGGAAAATTCAAGAGATAGACTCGCGGCCTAGCGATGCCATGGCTCTAGCTGTTAGGTCTAAGGCCCCTATATATGCGGAAGACGCAGTTATGGATAAAGCCGGTGTTCTACTGGATAAAGAAACCGGGAAGCCGATGATACCGGACAGGCCGGGGCAAGCTGAAACTCCTGATAATCCAGAGGTCAATGAAGAGGAGTTAAGACGAATGTCCGCGTTCACAGATTTTATCAACGATTTAGACTTGGACGATTTTGGAAAACCACAGGCAGGAGTGTAAGGTATAACAGGAATTCAAGTGTATAGCTGGAATAAGTAGCGCGTTGGTTAAAGAACGACGGTTTACGTTACTCCAGCTACTTAATTCGTCCATGAATTGGCAAATTGACTTTTAAAAACCTTAATGATAACATTCTCGAGGTTTGTTGATGGGGCATTCTAGATGGGCTGTAGCGCTAAGACTCGCTGGCCTTGGCTGGTATGTGGCTTTCTGTATAGTCGGCGGTATTGTAGCCGGCATCGCATTAGACAAATGGTTAGGGTCAGTGTTCATATTTACCTTGATCGGTATAATTCTGGGAACTGTCACGGCTTTCTGGGGTATATACAAGATGGTGCAGCCAATGATCTATAATTCAGAAAAGCGATCTGTCAAAGAACAAGGGGGAATAAAATAGTGTTGTCGGGTGGACTCGGGAAAAGTCTACTTCTGGGCGTTATAGTGGCTCTGGTAGCTCTCTTATTGCTAGGTTTTGTTATCGGCGGTATTGGGTCGGCCATACGGGGTCAAGACAGTTTTGTCCCACAACCAGAAATACATTTGCCTCCGCAACCTGTATTTCCTGCATCGAAGCGTAATCTTCATCTTGGACTAACTGAGAAACAGGTTGATCATAAATCTGGAGATCATAAATCTGAAGATAATGATCACTCAACTGATTCGGGTCATGGAAAAGAGAATGAGGGCCATGACGAGGGTCACCACTCTACTCCGCTAGGGGTTACTGAATTCGCGATCACCAACACGATGCTTTCTGCATGGCTAGCTTCAATCGTCATGATACTGTTTTTTGTATTAGGATCCGGTAGGAAACGCTTAGTGCCTGGAAGAATGCAAGGGCTTGTAGAGACGCTGTTCGAAGGCATAATTAGCTTCTCGACAGGGGTGCTAGGTCCAGAAATGGCTCGTAAAGCTTTCCCTATAGTTGCTACTATATTTTTCTTTGTGTTGTTTAATGCGTGGTTAGCGTTATTCCCGTTCTATCAATTCCTCGGGTACGTGGGAGATGATAACCTCATACTGGTGCATCTAGTTAGACCCGCTGGGACAGACTTGAACATGCCACTAGCTTTGGCGTTGGTATCTTTCGTATTTGTAGAATATTGGGGTTTCAAGGCGCATGGTGTGGGGTACCTTACGAAGTTTTTCGCATTTGGTAGTATTTTCAAAAAAGGATTATTTGGGGGCTTAATTGATATATTCGTAGGTATACTCGAATTTATCAGTGAATTAATTAGAATAGTTAGTTTTACGTTCAGGCTGTTTGGAAACATGACAGCTGGAGAAATATTAGTAGTTATGATCACATTTTTGGCACCTCTAGTGATCACGAACTTTGTTTACGGGTTAGAACTGCTGGTTGGTTTAATTCAATCAGTAATATTTGCTGGATTGACTCTCGTGTTCTTATCAGTAGCTGTCCAGCATGAGGAACATTAAAAGGCGGAATACATAGGAGGCTATAGAAAATGGTGTTGTTAGAGGCATTGAGCGGAGAAGCGGCGAAATTACTAGCTGCAGGTTTGGCAATCGCGATAGGAGTAATTGGTCCTGGTATTGGTATCGGTATACTGGGGGCTGGTGCTATGAACGCAATAGGGAGAAATCCTGAAGCGGCTGGCTCCATTACTACGAATATGATCTTGGCCATAGCATTCGCTGAGGCTTTGGGTATTTATGCTTTGATTGTCTCGGTCATTCTCCTGTTCGTAGTCTAGTCCAATATAGTCGGCATTTCAGAGGGAGTAAACGTGACACAGTTAGGAATTAATCTTCCGACGTTAGTAGCGTATCTACTGAACTTCGTGGTTCTTTTGGGAGTTTTATACGCTTTCGCATATAAGCCACTCCTAAGGGCTATGGATCAACGGTCCGAACGCATAAGAGAAAGTTTGGAAGCCGCTGACAAAGCCCGCGATGAGGCTGCAAATGCTCAGACCGCTGTGGAAGAGCAATTGGCAGAAGCTCGGAGGGAGGGCCAGCGCTTGCTAGATCAAGCCAGAGAAGCTGCTAACCGATTTAGAGAAGAAGAAATGGAAAAAGCTCGCGGGGATGCAGAGAATTTTGTGGAACGTGCCCGCGGAGATATACAGCAGGAGCGTGAGGCAGCTTTGGCTGAAGTCAGAGTTGCATTTGGTGACTTGGCTATAACTGCCGCGGAGAGAGTGATACGCCGAACGGTAGATAGACAAGCTCACGACGAACTTATATCCCAGGTCTTAGAAGAAAGTGGTCAGAACACCAGTAAAGGTTAGTAATTATGGCAAAACAAGTATCTGGAGATAGATACGCAAGAGCGCTATTCGAACTAGCGACTGAAAAAGGCACTGTAGACGAGTGGCTAGTTCAGCTCGAATTAGTAGTACAAGTGTTGAATGATGACGAGTTTCGCGCTCTGTTAAATCATGCCGAAGTATCTCTACTGAGGAAGAGAGAAGCGGTTGAGGCTGTAATGACCGATGTTGACCCCATGGTTCAGAATTTGATCTCTCTATTAGTTGCGAGAGGCTCTGTAGGGATAGTTGGGGATGTATATGATAATTACACACGGCTGGTTGATATCTTAAGAGGTAGGCAAAGAGTGGAATTAACTTCCGCTGTAGAACTTGATAGTGCCCAAATAGATAAAATAAAAACATTTGTACAAGACCTGGTAAAAAAAGAGGTTGTTATCAATACTAATGTAGATGAGTCTATATTGGGCGGCGTAGTCATCCAAATAGGCGATCAATTATTAGATGGTAGTACTAAGACGCAGTTAGAGGAACTTCGAAAGCAAGTACGCTCCGAAGTAGTGGTATCTTAAATTCGCTAGATTAAAGGAGACTTCCTATGGCAATTAGGGGTCAAGAGATAGTTTCATTAATAAAGCGCCAGATTGAAGAATTCGGCGGAGATTTGACGCTGGTTGACGTCGGTAGTGTTGTTCAGGTCGGTGATGGGGTCGCAAGTATCCAGGGGCTTCAAGGAGTCCAATCCAATGAACTTTTGGATTTTGGCAATGATGTCCTTGGTGTGGCAATGAACCTTGAATCTGATTTAGTTGGGGCAGCTATTTTAGGTGATCCCAATGCTGTTAAAGAAGGGGATAGGGTGAGGTCCACTGGACAGATTATTGAAGTTCCAGTGGGTGAGTCATTAATCGGCAGAGTAGTTGATCCTTTGGGTAGACCGCTTGATGGTAAAGGTCCTGTGGGAACTACTGAAACTAGACCAGTGGAAACCGTTGCCCCTAACGTGGTTGTGAGAAAATCTGTGGATACTCCTGTACAGACAGGAATTAAATCCATTGACTCAATGATCCCGATTGGAAGAGGTCAGAGGGAACTGATAATCGGTGACAGATCTACAGGTAAGACGGCTATAGCGATCGACTCAATAATAAACCAGAAGGGTGGGGATCTCATATGCATCTACGTAGCTGTGGGACAGAAGCAGAGTAAAGTTGCACAGGTTGTGGGAATATTAGAAGAAAATGACGCTCTGAGTCACACTATTGTAGTGAACGCAGGTTCATCTGATTCGGCGCCGTTGCAGTTTATAGCCCCATATGCTGGCTGCGCTATGGGCGAGTATTTTATGGACCAGGGTAAAGATGTACTGATTGTGTACGATGATCTGACTAAACATGCCTGGGCGTATCGCCAGATGTCACTATTATTACGACGACCTGCTGGCCGAGAAGCGTATCCCGGAGATGTCTTTTATCTGCATAGCAGACTTCTCGAGCGTGCTGCTAGGCTAGATGATGAGCATGGTGGAGGATCGTTGACTGCGTTGCCAATTATTGAAACTCAGGCTGGAGACGTGTCCGCGTATATCCCTACTAACGTGATCTCTATAACAGATGGCCAGATTTATCTTGAACCAGAGCTTTTCAATTCCGGAATACGCCCTGCAGTCAATGTTGGTTTGTCAGTGTCTCGTGTTGGAGGTGCTGCGCAAACTAGAGCAATTAGACAGGTAGCGGGAAGGCTGAGATTGGACTTAGCCCAGTACCGAGAACTAGCTAGTTTCGCCCAGTTTGGTACTGCCGATTTGGATGCTGCAACAAGAGCTCAGTTGGCCAGAGGCGAGTTGTCTACAGAGATTCTAAAGCAGGGACAGTACGTTCCATTATCCCTGGGACATCAAGTAATAGTTCTTTTTGCCGTAAATGCAGGTCTTATGGATGATGTGGAAATATCAAAGTGCGGCTCTTTTGAAGAACAACTACTGCGATATATGGATAGTAACCATCCTGAGTTAGCTTCAACGATTATGGAGACAGGGGATGTCTCAGAAGAACTTCGAGGAAGTTTAACTAAGGCAATTAACGACTTTAAGACGACATTTGCATAATGATTAAAACTAACGATATAAATAGGGCGTATATAAATGCCTAGCGTGAGAGATATAAGGCGACGTATACGAAGCGTCGAGAATACTGGGAAGGTAACTAATGCCATGTCGCTAGTTGCGGCTTCAAAGATGCGTAGAGCCCAAATGGCAGTTACCCAGGGGCGGCCGTATGCTGAAAAAATGCTACAGGTTATTACTAATCTCGCGGCGCAGCCAATTGACGATTCAGGTATAGTCCATCCTTTATTGCAGTCAAGGCCTGTCAATAATGTAGGATTATTATTGATTGAACCGGATCGTGGTCTAGCAGGAGGTTTGCACTCCTCGATAAATGGTAGCGTGGGCCGATTTATGGGATCGTCAGAGTCAAATGTTTCCACAATATGTGTAGGTCGAAAGGGTAGAGAGTTTCTAAATCGTACAGGAAGGCATATTGTAGAGTTTTTCACAGACTTGGGAGACAGGCCAACTTTGTCTGACACTGAAGAAATATCGTCTCTGGTAATAGAAGAGTATTCTAGTGGCAACATTGATGAGTTGTATGTTGCTTACGCAAAATTCGAGTCCACGATGTCCCAAAAACCGGTGGTTGAGAAACTGTTACCAGTGGAACCCGCTGCTTTGAGCATATCGTCTATGTCGGGATACACTTATGAACCTGATCCTGCAACACTCATTGATACGCTCTTACCGAAGTTTATAGCGGTTCAAGTGTATCAAGCCATTTTGGAGTCCATCGCTAGTGAACAATCAGCCCGAATGGTTGCAATGCGTAGCGCGACGGATAATGCGAAATCTTTGGGCGATGAACTGACTCTAACAATGAATAAACTAAGACAAGACAGTATCACCAATGAATTACTAGACTTGGTGGGCGGTCAAATGGCCCTAGAGGGGTAATGGGTATTTCTGGAGGTTAACTCATGGCTACAGGGAAGATAGTACAGATTATTGGAACAGTTGTGGATGTTGAATTTCCACCTGACGAGTTACCCAAGTTATTCGATGCGTTGACGTGCGATAACAACGGGGAAAATTTAGTCTTGGAAGTCCAGCAACACATAGGAAACAATTGGACAAGATGCCTAGCACTTGGAGCAACTGATGGACTATCCAGAGGGTCCGAAGTTGTAGATACAGGAAACAAAGTGTCTGTTCCAGTTGGTAAAGAAACACTGGGACGATTATTCGATGTCACTGGGACTCCCCTAGATAACTTAGGCCCTGTTGAATCAGAGCAGGTGTGGCCTATTCATAGACCTGCCCCCGATTTCGAAGATCAAAATCCTAATGTCGAAGTTCTTGAGACTGGAATCAAAGTATTTGACTTGATTACCCCGTTTCCGAAGGGTGGTAAGGTTGGAGCCTATGGCGGTGCCGGTGTCGGTAAAACAGTCATAATTCAGGAGTTGATTAGAAATATTGGAGCTGAGCATCAAGGCGTGTCGGTATTTGCCGGAGTTGGAGAAAGGTCCAGAGAAGGAAATGACCTCTGGCACGAAATGCAGGATTCGGGAGTGTTGGCGAGTACCGTTCTTGTATTCGGACAAATGAATGAAACTCCGGGTGTCCGTGCTAGGATCGGATTGACTGGTCTTACAATGGCGGAATACTTTAGGGAAGAGGAAAATCAGGATGTTCTTCTCTTCATAGACAATATTTACAGATATATTCTTGCTGGTATGGAAGTGTCTGCTCTGCTCGGTAGAATGCCTTCTGCGGTTGGATACCAACCTACATTAGGGACAGAAATGGGAGCACTGCAGGAAAGAATTACTTCCACTAAGTCAGGTTCAATAACGTCGTTCCAAGCGATTTATGTTCCTGCTGATGACTACACGGACCCAGGGATCGTGACCACTTTCGGTCATCTTGACGCGGTAGTGTCACTAGAACGTTCTTTGGCTGCGCAAGCGCTATATCCAGCGGTAGACCCTCTAGCTTCGTTTGCTAGAATACTAGAACCTAGAATAGTGGGAGAAGAACACTACAGAGTCGCAAGAGGTGTACAAGAAGTCCTCCAGCGTTATAGAGATCTACAAGACATAATTGCGATTCTTGGAATAGAAGAACTATCTGAAGAGGATCGTTTGGTTGTATTTCGCGCAAGAAAGATTCAGAGGTTTTTAACACAACCATTCTTCGTTGCTGAGGCATTTACTAATCAACCTGGTAAGTACGTGCCAGTTAGAGAGACTGTTCGAGGATTCGCGGAAATACTGGAAGGTAAACATGATGATCTGCCAGAACAGGCTTTCTACATGGTTGGCACAATAGATGAAGCTATTGAGAAAGCCCAGCAGATGCAAGAATCGGTAGCGTAAATCTGATGGCAACGATGCGAGTTCAAATAATAACGCCAGAATCAGAAGTGTATTCTGACGAGGTAGATGTTCTGGTAGCTCCAGGTACCGAAGGGCAGTTAGGTATATTGCCTAATCATTCGCCATTAATGACTGCCCTGCAGCAAGGGACAATAAGAGTTACTAAGAATGGCTCAGACCAGCGTTGGACGGTCACTGGAGGTTTCTTAGAGGTCTTGTCGAATCAGGTTATGATACTAGCTGAGGGTATAACCGAAGATTAGTTATCAATATGGAAAATATGCTTAATAGAAAAGCCCTGACCTAATTAGGTCAGGGCTTTTCTATTAAGATAGTATGTCATTGATTGTAAAGATAATACTGGATCAATATTCTGAATTCTCACGTTACTAGGAACGTGGGGCGTGATAGGAGCATAATTCAAAATTGCCTTTACGCCATATTTGACCAATTCATCTATCACGGATTGAGTGCGTTGTATTGGAACCGCGACAATACCAATATCAATGGAATGGTCTTTTAGTAGTTTGGATATGGTACCAGGAGCATTTATAACAAGACCTTCAATTGTTTGACCGATTATTTCAGGATCGTTATCTGCTGCAGCAACTATGTGGAAACCATCTGGAGTGAATCCCGGATAGCTAAGTATCGCTCTGCCTAATCTGCCTACGCCAATTAATAAAACATTCCAGTTCTTATTTATCCCTAATATTTGTCTAAGTTGGTCAATTAGCATAGGGACACTGTAACCTTTACCCTGTTTGCCGAATCTTCCGAAATAACTGAGATCTTTCCTGATTTGCGCAGGAGTGACTTTCAATAATTCACCCAATTGTTTGGAATTCGTTATTGTCACTCCTGAACATTCCATCTGACTTAGTATTCTGACATATTGTGGTAAGCGTCCAATGACAACATCTGGTACGCTTGTGGACGATTCTAATATATGTTCTGGTTGTTCGGCCATATAACTGATCAGTGATGTGTTGATGAATAGAGGGCTCTAAGACGCTTTTACGAATGTTGGTTACTAGATGCTTGAATACTGTATGTAATATTGCGACAACGTTTCTATGCATATCGATTTTATCGATGAAAGTTGAGCGCACTCGAATTATATCAAATAATAGATTGTATTTATTATTCCGTTCATTTCGTATATTTACAGGGGATATCATTATGCATATAGGAATTTGCTGTTTGAAAATCTACATGGAAGAATCGCATAGCCTGAAAGATAGTCGCGGGATAACTCGCTCTTTAGTGGAACGTGTCCGGAATCGTTTCAATGTATCGGCGGCTGAGGAGGCTAACAACAATCTGTGGCAAACGTCTGATATAGTTTTTTGTAGTGTGGGTAATGATATTCCCTATGTGAATGGTCAAATCTCTAATATGGTCACATATATTGAGTCGTTAAGATTAGATTTCGAGATAGTTGATTGTTCCACAGAAATCATATCTGGCATATAATCAATATTACGTTATTATGATAGGTATTGAAGCTTAGCGTGATCCTTGTGCCACCACGTAAATCGGATTGCCTTTAGCGAATGATTCAAGGTTTTCCACAGACATTTCTAAGCCCCTCATAGTCCCATTGTAAGCCATTCCACCGGCATGTGGAGATAATATAACGTTGTCTAATTCGGTAAAGGGGTGGCCTGAGGGTAGTGGTTCTATATCAAACGAATCCAATCCTGCACCAGCGATCTGGCGTGATCTCAGGGCTGATAATAATGCTTTTTCGTCCACGATTGGACCTCGGGCAGTATTAACTAATATAGCAGTTTCTTTCATCAGACCGATCTCATTTTCCCCAATGAGCTTTTCAGTTTTATTTGATAATGCTAGATGGATTGATATGACATCTGATTGTGCCATTAAATCGTTTAGTTCAACGAATTCTGTGCCATATTCTTTTGCCCTGTTGTTATCAGGATTGATTGTCCAGGCGATGACGTTCATACCGATCCCTTTGCCAAGTTGTATCATGCGTTGGCCAATTGCCCCTGTGCCTATTACACCAAGGGTTTTTCCATAAAGTTCGTTAATGAATCCACGTGTCCAGCCGCCCTGTCTGATATGTCTATCGGACTCTACTATTTGGCGAGATACGGCAAGTGCCAGAGTCAAAGCATGTTCGGAAACATATGGAGCTCCGTATGCAGGGGTGTTTGAAACTGTTATGCCATACTCTTCCGCAGCTAACAAGTCTACATGGTCTACACCTGTTCCCCAAACAGACAATATCCTCAGACGGTTGCAGTTTGCTAAGACATTACGAGTGAATTTTACGGAGGATCTAATGTTTATTATACAATCAGCTTCACTGAGTCTCTCGATAGTTGAGGTTTCGTCATTAGGTCTGTCAAAATACCATATGACGTCGTGCGCTAGACTGCGAGCGCGGGCTTCAAAAGGAGTATTTGCTAGAACAGCTGGTTCATCGTCCGGCACTACAAGTCTCTGGAATGGCTTTGAATTATCCATTTTATATCCCCTACATATAAAGGAGTGTAGTTAGCTACTATTTGTTTTCTTTAAAACTATATAATAGAACTGTTAATCCCCTAGACTGTCAGCCAATAATTCTAAAACATCTTTGCTTTGCTTGGAATCTGACTGCCCCTTGGATTGGATTCCCTCAGTCATCATTTGTAAACAGAATGGACAAGACACTCCCACGGTGTCAGCTCCAGTTTCCAAGAATTGGTCAGTTCTTACGTGGTTAATACGATCTCCTTGACTCTCTTCTATCCACATATGCCCGCCACCTGCTCCGCAGCAAAAACCTCTTTCTCTGCATCTAGATCCGATTTCGATTAGCTTGAGACCAGGTATAGCCCGAGCGACGTTTCTTGGCTCGTCGTAAACCCCATTATGGCGACCAAGATAACACGAATCGTGATATGCCAGAGTCGTATCTATCATTTTGATGGGTTTTATGTGACCTTGATTAATTAGACCATCCACGAATTGGCTGTAATGAAGTACTTCGTAGTCACCACCGAATTGTGGATATTCGTTTCGTATAGTGTTAAAACAGTGTGGGCAAATGGTTACAATCTTTTTGATGTTATATTGATTCATGGTTTCTATGTTTTGCTGAGCCATTATTTGGAACAAATATTCATTCCCCATTCTTCTAGCGGGGTCTCCGGTGCAAGTCTCTTCTTCTCCTAAAATGGCGAAATCGACGTTAGCGGCTTTGAGGACTTTTACCATTGAACGTGCTATGCCTTGGCTTCTCTGTTCTAGTGCTGAGGTGCAACCGACCCAGAATAATATCTCTGCATTCGGATTATCCGCTATTGTCGGTACGTCTAGTCCTTCAGCCCAGTCAGTTCGAGAAAACTGAGTTCCTCTCCATGGATGACCTCTTTGTTCCATGCTTAATAGGGCGTTCATACCAGTTTCTGGAATTTTTGATTCTTCTAGTACTAGATTACGTCGTATATCTATTATAGTAGGGACATGTTCTACAACGACCGGACATTCTTCCATACAAGCCCCACATGAAACACAATCCCATATAGCTTGCTCCGGTATAGCATGATCAATTAGCGGTTGGGGCTCGATGTGTTCTGCGTCAGGGGCTCCTTGGTGCCCTATCGATATCATATGTTCTTTGAGATTTTCGACAATGTGCATAGGAGACAAAATTTTACCCGTAATATTGGCTGGACATGCATCAGTACACCTGCCACAAACGGCGCAGGCATAGCCATCAAGAAGTTGTTTCCATGTAAAGTCTTGTACTCTACCTGCCCCAAAGCGTGGAGTAGTTTCTAAATCTATTGTAGGTAATGTGCCCCTGGGCTCAAGGGATCGGAAATAAGCGTTAAGTGGTGCTGCGACCATGTGTATATGTTTAGAAAATGGTATGTAAATTGCAAAGGATAATATTACAGCTAAGTGCAACCACCACATAGTTTCATGTAGTACTATCGCCGTACCCTCGGTGACACCTAGAGACATAAATCCCTTTGCTAACAATCCGCCAATGAGCACGTGAGACTCAGGACCATCGTACCCAGCGGCGACATATAATGAGTGGACCAGTAGAGTAACAACCATCAGAGCTGCTGTTAGCGCAACTACTATTACTGCATCTATATTACGTGTGAGATCAAAACTTAGTCTGTGTGGTTTCATTAACCAACGGCGGGTCAGTCCCCATCCAAGAGCAATAAGGATTATTGCTGCGAATATATCCAGATATGCGCTGAAGATCATGACTCCTGTGGTTGTAATTATTGTTTTGGACAATTCAGGCCATATTGAGTCCCCGAATATAAATAACGCGTAACTGGCAGTAAACGACATGAACCCCCAAAATATTGATGCATGTCCTAAACCTGCTAGATCAATTCTGCGACTACGAGGATCAATTGATCCGACCCTTTGCAAAACTTTCCGTTGTCCGAATACTATAGAGATCGCTCCAGTCAGCCTTATCCAGGGCTGATCGAAACGAGCTGCTGATTTTCCTTGGGAGACTAACCAGAAAACCCTTTTGTGCAGTAAAAATGATGATAGTATCACAGTGATCAGCAATGCCGTGTAAACACCTGCCCACACAGGCAGTATTCCGAAAAAATCTTGTGGCGGTACCATTTGTATCTCCCGATATAGCGTGGAGGTCTTAAGTGCTATGAGTATTTATAGTACAACTATTGGTACAGCATAGCACAATAGTAAACTTATGGGTTGAGAGGTGCTATATCATTTCCATTTTCTTTATAATTGTTACAATATTGCTATGGATACAAGACCGGTCATTTCTAACCAAGAACAACTATTATCTGATCAACGATTGGGATGGCGTATCGCCTCTAGCTTCCGACCGTATTTATACCAAATATGCTTAGTTGGAGGGCTGATACTATTATCAGCCGGGCTTGGAGTAGTTAACCCACTGTTGATACGGGTAGTGTTCGACTTTGCGCTCTTCCCTAGTTCTGGAATGCCGGATCTGAACTTATTGTGGGTGATTGCCGGTGTAATGGCAGGGGTTATCGTCGTTACTAGTTTTATAGGCATTGCTCAGACGTATTTAACTAATACTGTAGGTCAAAAGGTTATGCGTGACTTGCGGAATAGGCTGTTTAACCATTTGCAGAGCCTATCTCTAGGATTTTTCACTGACACTAGGACAGGAGAAATACAGTCCAGAGTTTCTGATGACGTAGGCGGAGTCCAAAACGTGGTAACAAGCACTGTGACAGACATAATCTCGAACGTTGTGATCTTGATCAGCACTGTCGTCGCAATGGCAATCTTGTCGTTTGAATTAACAGTAGTGGCGGTCGGCATTGTTCCGATATTCGCCGTAATAACAAAAAAAATAGGGGAGCGCCGTCGTAGGGCGTCCAGAGCCGTACAGAACTCTACTGCTGATATGACAGCAATTACTCAAGAGACTTTGTCAGTGTCAGGAGTAATGCTTACCAAGCTTTTTGGTCGGCAAGGCCGTGAATCCAAAAGGTTTGAATCGGAAAGCCAAAACCTATCCGATTTAATAATACGCAGAGAAATGACAGGACAGTCAGTGTGGGCAATCATGCAGGCATTTTTCTCTATTTCACCTGTAATGATATATGTTATAGCAGGCTATATGCTGACCGGAGTGGGAGATAAAGATATTTCAGCAGGGGTGATCGTAGCTTTTACCACACTCCAATCTAGACTCTATTTCCCCATAGTTACGTTGTTACGAGTTAGTGTAAATCTTCAGTCTTCTTTAGCACTATTTGAACGGATATTCGGGTATCTCGATTTGGACCCTGATATTGCTGACTCAGACTCTGCTGTTGTTCTTCCATCAACAAAAATTTTGGGGTCTGTGAAATTTCAATCTGTGAGTATGAAATATGATGCAAGCAGGTATTCTGAGGATGCCGGAATCGAAAACTCTGCAGAGGCTTGGGCTTTGGATAATGTATCATTCGATATTCAACCGGGACAACTGGTAGCTCTGGTCGGCCCAAGTGGAGCTGGTAAGACTACAATCTCCTATCTTTTGACAAGGCTATATGATCCTACGAAAGGCTCGATCAGCATTGATGGATACGATTTAAAAAATATTAAACTTAAATCGATATCTGAGATTATAGGATACGTATCTCAGGAGAGTTATCTTTTTCATGCAACTATAAAAGATAATTTATTATACGGTCGTCCAGACGCAAGTGAAGATGATGTTTATGAGGCCGCTAGAGCTGCAAATATTCACGATCGGATAATGGAATTCCCTGACCAATATAATACAGTCGTCGGAGAGAGAGGGTATAGGCTTTCAGGAGGCGAAAGGCAGCGTTTGGCGATAGGTCGAGTTATATTACATCAACCGGGAATATTAATATTGGATGAAGCAACATCCGCGCTAGATACCGGTAGCGAACGACTCATTCAGCAAGCTTTGCAACCTCTGATGAAGGGTAGGACAACAATAGCTATTGCTCATAGGCTGTCTACGATACTGGCAGCCGACGTAATATATTTTATAGATCACGGTAGAATATTGGAATCAGGTTCTCATATAGATCTTGTCAGTCGTAAGGGACATTATTACCAATTGTACCAGCAGCAATTTGTGGAACCTAACCAACAATCTCATATTAGGAATTTGTAGAGTTCATCTATTGCGCTTAACTCTGGGGATTACTTCTTTCCCGAGTAATTCTATCTGCTTTAATACTTGGCTTTGTTCCATTCCTGGCCATTGCATTCTGAATATTAAGTAGTTTGCATCTAATTCTTCTTCGTATCTTTGAATTTCGCTGACTACTTCATCCGGTGAGCCGAGTAGGAACCGGTCTTTGGCTAGCTGCTGGTATGGGACCGAGAAACTTTCTTCACCTGGAAGAGCTTTATCTTGCCCCCAGTCTGCATATGCTTGGTATTTAGATGCCAAATACGGTTCGCTCTCTATAAACGCGGTTTCCCTATTTTCAGCTACATATAATTCTCGCATCATAGGCAACGTCTCTGGGATAGGGTTGTTAGCCTTTACCAAAGTTTCTTTGTAGTCAGCCCATTGTTCCGATATCATCGGAATAGTAGCGTGTGGATTTATAATCCACGGGTATCCCCATCTGGCGGCTCGACGGATTGCGACGCCGTTATTAGCTGCTACCCAGATGGGTGGGTGAGGCAATTGGACTGGCCTAGTAGCTGGTGTTATCTTTGGGACCTGATAATATTTTCCTTGAAATTCTACTTCTTCTTGGCCCCAGAGCAGCTTCATGATTTCAAGAGATTCCTTTAACCTGCCTACCCTTTCATGGCTCTGAATACCAAAAGCAGTGTACTCTTCTTCTCGGTATCCTAGTCCTACACCAAATATAAATTTGCCGTTGCAGATAGCATCCATGGTAGCTACGCTTTCTGCTAATTCTACCGGATTAAGAAGAGGGACTAATATTATGGTTGCTGCAACTTCCATATCGCCTGCTTCTGCGGCTAAGCGGGCCAATAATGGAAAGCTTGTACTCATTTGATACGGCGCAGCCAGATAATGTTGTCCTGTACATATTAAGTCGAATCCGGCTTCGCGCGCCGCTCTTACTTGTTCTACACTATCTTGGATTTTTCCCGGCATTGACTCTCCGGGGAGATATTGATTTGTAACGAAGAAACCTAACTTCATTAAATGCCTCTTTTAATTAATATTAATGTAGGTGATGCCAACGATATGTTTGAATTAAATATACGTTATATAACTTATTTGACCTAACATAACCACATAATTGACAGCTTTTCAAGTCTTGCTCCTCGATTCTCTCTTGGTTAAACTTGGCGCGAAGTAAAGATGTATTTTAAGGAAGGAAAACTGTATGAAAATTGCTCGCTTTCGGGATGGTAAGAGGGTAGTGTATGGAGTCTTGCAGGGAGATAAGCTCGTCGAAATACGTGGGAGTATATTTTCGAAATTTAGGATGACGGATACTACACATGACTTGTCGAAGGTGAGATTGTTGTCTCCGACTGATCCAATGGAAATCTGGTGTCCTGGTCTCAACTTTCTGGAGCATCTGGAATTTGCTGGTCAGGTACTGGGCCAAGATACACCACCCATACCTACGCAACCTCAACCATGGCGGAAAGGAAGGAATGCTCTGACAGGACCAAATGACCCCATAATTATTCCGAAAGATTCTGAAGGGGATGTTCATTATGAGGGCGAAGCCGTTGCTGTAATATCAAAGAACTGTCGGAGGGTGACGCCAGCAGAAGCAAGCAAATATATCCTTGGGTATACGTGTGGCAATGATGTTAGTGACAGGACATGGCAAGGGAAAGATTGGTCATTTTGGAGAGCGAAGGGCGCCGACACGTTCGCTCCTGTAGGCCCATGGATAGAAACCGATATCGATCCTAGCGAATTAGATTTAGTAGTTAGGATCAATTCAGATCAAGTCCAGATTTGTAATACGAGAGATATGCTTTTTACTTTTCCTGAAATAGTGAGTTGCATTAGTCAGCAAGTTACATTAAGACCGGGTGATTTGGTGTTTTCGGGAGCTACAGGAGTTACTGTTGCTATTAGGCCAGGGGATAAAGTTGAAGTAGATATACCTGGTATAGGCGTTCTGGAAAATAGTGTCGAATTAGAATTTGACTCAAAACATTAGTGTGATTTATAAGCCGGCTTCATTGGAATCAATATGCGGGTTGAAATGAATTATTTTCTCGCATTGTTGTGTTGCAAGGGTTATGCAATCACTCTCTAATTGTGAAGGCTGACTTGAAACACATAGAACTACCCAGAGCCCAGATTTGGATTCTCTACTTAGCCTTGCTACAACTTCTTGGTAGTTCTTATCCAGCAACTCGATAGGTAATCCAGCAAACTTTCCTTCTAAATTGCTCAGGATTGGGGCAGTGGCTGCTAGATAATCAGCGTGTTTAAGCATTCCTAAGATATTATCGGGGATTTGGGAAGGTGTATCTATGTTTAATGTGATGATTGTTACGGCCTTTTCCCGAGCATTAAACGCCGCAATATATGTCAGAGTTTTTTCGATTTGTATGGCATGATTGGATTCGTGATTTGAGAATCTTTCGAGAAGCTCGATCATATTCAATGCAGGGAACGTATTATATGTATTTTCCGGTGTTGCTTCCCTGAGTAGTTGTTCTTCAGATAATGACTCTATTAATTTCCTAAAGCGCGCAAATGTTTGGTCTAGGTGAGATATATCAGACTTTAATTTTTCTGCACGGCTCGTAAATGGCGGGAATAGGTGGGCAGCACCTCTAGATAAGGTCTCTAAGGTATCTACAAAGCCTTCTGAATCTAAGTGTTTTATTACATCCCATACGGACCACCTAGTGCCCAGAAAAGCGTCTTCAGGGTCCATACCTGATAAGGCTTCGTGAAGGGCTTTGTGGCCCCTGTCTAGATTTTCCAAAACTTTGATCTTTCGTTCAGAAAGACTCATACCTGCGTTAGTTGACATAACATGTTACTAAAATCATTTATCTTCGGAGGCAATCATTTCAATTAGCTGATTGGATATATCTGTTGCTGCTTTGGCGCCCTCCACTTCTTCCTCTTCACCTTTGGGTTGAGAGTAAACCAGTATCCGTAAGTCTGGAACTCCTAACGCATTGCATTGAGCACGTGCTGCTTTTTCAAATACGTTATGTGATATTACTATTGCGGGCACTCCAGTTCTCTCTAGGTTTATACCGTCTCTCACGGAGCCGGATGTACATGAACCTCAAGCGCATACTCCGACAATAGCTAAATCTGCTGATGACAGGCTTTCTATAGCCTCAGATGATGCCGGTGCAAATGTGTTCGGCTTTACAATTTGCATAGTTTCAGTGGGTTCTAGTACAGATTTGATTTGTGATTCGAGATTATTCCAGAATGGTAAAACAGATACGTGCCCGTTAAACAGAAAGGCGACTTTGCCTCCCCTGGGAGTTGATATAGGTGTGATGTCTGGATCAAAGTATGATTCCTTGCCTATAGGACTGTGTAATATTATTTCGGACATAAAATATACCTCCCAAAACCCATAGACTACGGGTTTTTTATTTCTCTGGTCTGTAAGTGGCCTCCCGCTTCCATCCAGCCGTGTGTAACAGCACAAAATCCAGATCCAGACCCCCATCCTCCAGCTACTGCTATCAACAGCTTTTCGGGTTCTCGTAAAGCAGGTACCATCGCTTTATCGTCATTGGCGTCAACAATGCTTGCCCAGTGGAATGGATGCCCAGGATTTAAAAATTGATTGGATTTCATTAACCCTACTGGTTTCACAGCTAATTGTGCTAGCTCTTTGCGGATTCGTTCTTTATTATACCCTTCCGAAGATAGTTTTTGTGCGGTCATTGGGCCTATGACTAGGAGTATCTGTCCTCCGCCATTCATAGTCGAACTTCCGGCGGTAGCAGTGCTATCTGCGATGACTTTAAGTATGTCAGTTGCAGACAATATGTAGCCAGATCCGGTTGCAATGTGGTGTGGAGCTTCGCATGCGAATACAGAAGCACAGGATGTGTCTTTGCTAAATCCCATCTCTTCATGTATTGATTCCCAAGGGTTATTGTGGGGGTCTTCAGCTATGCAAAAGGTGTACTTGCCTGGGTGCCCAATTGTAGCTCTATCAATTTCTCCAGGGTATCCACCGCCTAAGTTCCATAATATTAGACGTACAGCTCTGCCGACTACTGCACTGGAGCGCGAACCGCCACCGAAGACGTTATCACCGTAATTAAAGTTTAGTTCGTCGACTATTGGCCCGCTTACTATAGTGAGAGGGGCCACGCAGTTAGTTGTTGCCTGAACGCCGTTTAGGTTGAAAGAATCCTCTAGTAATCCTTCTAAAGCTGCTATGACGACTGGTACGTGTTGTGGCTTACATCCAGCCATCACACAGTTAATGGCGATCTTCTCGATTGAGGCGATTCTGTTTTTCGGAGGAACTATCCCGATGATTTCTTGTGGATCTCTGTTTAGATGTTCTAATACAGCATTCACTAGTTTGGTGGTAGGTGGGATTACAGGAAGTCCGTCAGTCCATCCCAAGTCATACATAAGCTCATGGGCGTCTTCAAGATTGTTGACCGATACTGGATCCGTTATATCCATGTAGCCTCCATATTCCTTTTATGCTGCGGTGCCGATTGTATCATATAAGGTAATGTGTTTTGAGAGTTGGATTTATCTTTAATAAGATGGTCAATTCAATCTATTTAGAAACTCAATAATTGTTCGAATACATCTGCACTAGGGTGAGGCCCAACTATTGCTAGCTTGCAGTTATCTTCAGATATGATTTTTTCGGCAACACGTTTGAGATCGTCTGCGTTAACTTTATCTATAATTGATACAACCTGGTCTACATCTAGGATGTGCTCTGTAAGCAATTCCTGTGTGCCTGCCCATGAGGCAATGCTTCTAGTGTCTTCCATACGAAGCAATAATCGTCCTTTTGTGTATTCTTTTGCTTTCGATATCTCCGAATTTGATATGGGGTCTAGTAGGTTTTTGAGATCGGAGACGATACTACGGACGGAGTCTTGGACTTTATTGGGTTCTGTGCCGCAATAAATTACGAGTGACCCACAATCTTTATAATTACTTGTGGAACTTGACACATCGTAAACTAAACCCTGTGTTTCTCTAAGGTTTTGAAATAATCTGCTACTCATTCCATCACCAAGAATGCAATTCATAATGGATAGAGTAAATCGGTCCGGATCATCTAATGAAAGTCCTGGTAATCCTATGCAGAGGTGCGATTGATCAGTTGCTCGGTTGTCTATCTTCACCTTAGGTGCTGGATTATTGTATGACACTCTCTCCCAGTCCAGAGTTTCTTGGTATGCCCAGTTGTGCGAGTCGTCGTTAATTTGCTCAACGACTGCTGCATGCTCGATATCTCCTGCTATTGATATCACCGTATTGTGTGGATTGTATTGATGTTCCATATAACTTCGAACGTCGCTCAGCGATATGCTCTTCACAGTGTCAATAGACCCACCTACATCACGCCCCATAGCCTGATCTGGCCATAAGATATCGTCTATAAGTAGGTCCACTAGTTGACTTGGATAATCGTAAGTCATTCGAAGTTCTTCTTGAATTACTTCTCGTTCCTTTTCCATTTCTTGGGGATCTAAAATAGGATTCAAGATCATGTCTAATAACACGGCTAAAGCTTGTTTGTAATGAGGTTTTGCGACTTTGCACCAAAACACTGTCATTTCACGGTCGGTGCTTGCGTTCATTATTCCGCCAACACCTTCAATGGCTTCACTTATTATTCGGGCTGTAGGCCATTTCGTAGTGCCCTTGAAAGGGAGATGTTCTAGAAAATGCGATAATCCTGCAAGTTCGGGAGGTTCGTAACGAGAGCCGGCTCCTACTGATATGAGCATTGACACTGACTGTGAATAATTTATGTTCGATGTTAGGATCCTAAGCCCATTATCAAGAATGGTTTTTTGGTACATGTAGTCTCCTGTAAAATGCTCCCGTTCACCAAGATGAGGGAGTTTAACTCCCTCATCTTGGTGCTCAATCACTTAATCAGCCGTAAAGTAGGTTTTTAACTTTCCAACCAGGAAACATCGCCGTGCAAATCTGAGGGATGAGACTTGGCTCTAAACACTTCATATTGGTCCTTCGCGTTCAAAATACTCGTATCGTCACCATGCCCGGGATATACATTTGTTTCAGATGGTAGAGTTAGCAATTTTGAAGTTATGCTTTCTAACTCTTGTTCGAAGGCTTCAGGACTACGAGATTTTCCTGGACCTCCTGGGAATAGTGTATCTCCTGAAAACAAATGTTTCCCAACTAGATAGCATGTAGAGCCGTCTGTGTGCCCAGGCGTGGATATGGCCTGTATCTCTTGATTCCCAAATTTAATAGTATCGCCATCGTTTATCAAAAATGCGGGTTCGGACGGCAATAGGTTGGTATCGTCATTACCTACCCCGACTGGAGCATCCACCTGAGATGTTATTTCAGCGAATCCTAATAAATGATCTTGGTGTCCATGTGTTATAAGGATGGCCTTTATATCTATATTCTGTAATTCGCTCAATAGTTTTTCCGGCTCAGCAGGAGTATCTATTATGACGCCTTGGTTTGTATCCGGACATACTACAATGTATCCATTGTTATTATATGGACCCATATTAATTTTTGTTATTTTGATTTCATCATCGTAGTGAAGGGGCATATTATACCTCCAGAGGTTATGGTATGTACGAATGGATCGTATCAAAGACCAATTATTTAGTAAAGACAGAAGGGTGATACAGAGAAATATATGAGTCCTTTGGGGTTTCTACTCGATATAATCTCCAGATGTTTTATGTTTAATCTCCGACCGTGGCTAGTTCGTTTTTGGTGGCATTGGAACGCGTCTTCACGAGATTTTTAATATATTTGCCAGTGTGAGAGCGTTTTTTCTTAGTCAGTTGCTCAGGTGTTCCTGTAGCGATTATTTTACCGCCATTGTGTCCTGCTTCAGGACCTAAATCAATTACCCAATCAGCATTCTTGATTAGATCTAAGTTGTGTTCGATCATAACTATAGTGTTACCGTTATCGACTAACCTGTGTAACACTCTTAATAGAGCGGCACAGTCCTCAAAAGATAGTCCAGTTGTCGGTTCGTCAAGTAGATACAATGTTTTACCGGTAGCGCGTTTGGACAGTTCGGTAGCGAGCTTGACCCTTTGAGCTTCGCCACCGGATAGAGTTGTAGCCGGCTGTCCCAATTTTATGTATCCCAAGCCTACATCTCTCAGAGTCTCAAGTTTAGGTCTAATTCTCGGGAAGTTCCAGAAGAAATCGAGAGCTTGATCCACAGTCATTTGCAATACATCAGCGATGCTTTTATCTCTTAAGGTTACGTCTAAAGCTTCTCGGTTATATCGCCGGCCTTCACAGATCTCACAAGGAACAGTTACGTCAGGCAGAAACTGCATTTCTATTTGGATATATCCTTCCCCTTGGCATGCCTCGCAACGACCTCCCTTTACGTTGAATGAAAACCTGCCGGGTTTATAACCTCTGACACGAGCCTCAGGTAGGTTGGCGAAGAGTTCTCGTATCGGAGTGAAGGCGCCTGTGTAGGTAGTTGGGTTGCTTCGCGGAGTTCTCCCAATAGGTGACTGATCTATATTTACGACTTTGTCGATATGTTCTATCCCCGATATTGATTTATGTGATCCTGGGAACTCCCGAGCATTGTTGAGTACTTGGGCTAGTTTTTTATAAAGGACATCATAGATTAAGGTACTTTTTCCTGACCCTGATACTCCTGTGACGCACACTAAGCACCCGAGGGGAATATCTGTACTGACATTTTTGAGATTGTTTTCTGTTGCACCTGTAATAGTTATGTTTAAGCCATTGCCAGAACGACGAGATGCAGGTAAAGGGATGATTTTTGTTCCACTCAAATATTGGCCGGTCAGAGATCTAGGATTGTCCATTATTTGGGTTATGGTTCCTGTAGCTACAACGTTTCCACCATGTTCTCCTGCACCCGGTCCCATATCTATAATATGATCTGCAGATCTCATCATGGCCTCGTCATGTTCTACCACGATTACTGTGTTTCCCATATCTCTTAGGTCGGATAAAGTGGTTATCAACATATGGTCATCATGTGGGTGTAACCCAATTGTCGGTTCATCACAGACATATAGAACACCGGTTAGCCCAGAGCCTATTTGTGTAGCTAATCGCACTCTTTGTGCTTCTCCGCCTGATAAAGTTCGTGCTGTACGATCCATGGTAAGGTAGCCGAGTCCGATGTTGTCTAAGAACTTGAGGCGCCCCTCTATTTCTTTTAATATTTGCGCTCCAATTGTACGTTCTCTCTCTGTAAGCATTGCTCCTGTTGTTTCTGGATTAATTACTGGGTCTATTTCTGAAATCCATACCAAGCCATCACTGATGCTCATACAGGTGACATCTACAATGTTGATCCCACAGACTTGTACTGCCAAAGCTTCCGGGCGGAGGCGTCTGCCTTCGCAAGCTTGGCAAGGCCTGGCCGACATATATCTTTCTATTTCGTGTCTAACATAATCGGACTCAGTTTTTTGATATCTTCTTTCTAAGTTTGGTATAACTCCTTCAAAAGTTGTATCCCAACTGTATACTTGGCCACGGCGGGTTCTGTGTTTCATAGTGACTTTCTTGTCAGGGTCGCCGTTCAATATCAAGGCTAGGCTGGATGGTTTTAGGTCTTTCACTGGTGTCTTTGCAGAAAATCCGTGGCTGCTGGCGACAGATTCGACCATGCTTAGGTACCATGTGCTTGATGTTCCAGATCGGTTCCACGGTGATATAGCGCCCTCAGAAAGGGACAAATCCTTGTTGGGTATGATTAATTGAGGATCCACTTCTAGTTTGTACCCCAGTCCTGTACAAATATTGCAGGCTCCGTGAGGGCTGTTAAAACTGAATGTGCGCGGCTCAATTTCAGGGAGGCTGGTCCCGCATGAGACACAGGCAAACTCTTCTGAAAATATTATGTCGTCCTTGCCTTCCTGAAATATTTGCAATAGTCCGTTTCCTTCTCTGAGGGCAGTTTCAACGGATTCAGCTACACGGGATGTTTCTATTTCAGGTCGTATGATCAAACGGTCTACCACTATGTCTATGTAATGCCATTTTTGTTTATTCAAGGTAATGGCGTCGGCTTCATCCAGCGTTAGTATTTCGTTATTGACACGGACTCGAGTAAACCCGGATTTTCTAGCAGATTCAAAGATTTCTTTATGTTCACCCTTTTTGCGGCGAATCTTGGGTGCTAGTAGAGTTATGCGGCTATCCTCAGATAGATTGAGCAATGCGTCGACTATTTGTTCAATTGTTTGTCGCTCCACAGGGAGGCCGCATTTGGGACAATGGGGTCTTCCAACTCGCGCAAATAAAAGTCTGAGGTAATCATAAATTTCGGTAACTGTACCTACCGTAGATCTAGGGTTGTGAGACACCCCTTTCTGGTCAATGGATATCGCGGGAGATAGACCTTCAATGTAGTCTACGTCTGGCTTATCCATTCTGCCCAGAAATTGTCTGGCATACGCAGATAATGACTCAACGTATCTACGCTGTCCCTCTGCATATATAGTGTCAAAGGCTAGAGAGCTTTTACCCGAACCTGAAACGCCGGTTATAACTACTAGTTTTTCCCGGGGTATGTTTACTTCAACACTTTTGAGGTTATGCTCCTTGGCTCCTTTTACATGAATAAATTCTTGTGGCATAACACTATTCCAAAGCAAGATTTGCTAACAATGATAAGCAATTTTAACATTTGGAAGGTTTATAAAGTAGGTTTATTCTAATTCTATTAAAGGGTCCCCAGCGTTTACACTATCCAAAGGTTGGACATGGATTGTTTTGATAATGCCGTCTGTCGGTGAGCAGATGCTCTGTTCCATTTTCATAGCCTCTACGACGCATAACTCTTGCCCTGACATGACTGATTCTCCTGGTCTGACAGATATAGACATAACTTTACCTGGCATAGGAGATCTGAGAATTTTCAACGAGTCATCGTCGGATTGAGGACTTTGGTCAGGGTTTGTTTCAGACTGACGCCGGTGGGGAGGTCGCCGAGTATTTCTGTGGAGTAACTCTGGATCAATTTCTACTAGGAAGGATTCGCCATTTACTGTTACTTCGACTGCGGGTTGTGTTATGTCACCAATCTGTATGGAGTACCACTCGCCGCCAACCTTGATTCGAAATGTGGTTAATGCCAACCCATTCGCCCCGTATTACGGGAAATCAATTGTTCTCTCCTGGCTATGTTTCGCCATGGCTGGTCCAGAGTGGCAGACAATGAAGGATATGCAGCTTTATTCATAGCTATAGCTAAGGCTACTCCAATGGTCGCTGCTATCTCTTTGTTATTTTGATTTTTGTTGTCCATGCTACCGTTAGATTTTTTCCTCTGCCTATTTAGTATTATCGTGTCGATGATTTTAGGAAGTGAGCCGGTGTGATGAGTAGACTCTAGAAAACCCCTATCTGTTAGGATATCCCGCAGTAGGGGTATGTTGGTTTTCACCCCGTCTATTCTCAGTGCTAATAGGGTCTTGCTCAGGCGGTTAATCGCCTCTTCTCTATTTTTCCCCCACGCCATTACTTTGGCCATCAGAGGTTCGTAGTGTAGCGTAACTTCATATCCTTTGCAAAGAGCCGTATCTATTCGTGACAATCGGCAATTTGGGATATGCAGGCCAGAAACCTTCCCTATATTTGGCATAAATGTATCTGGATCCTCGGGGTATACTCGTGCCTCAATTGCATGCCCGCGAACGGATATGTCGTCTTGAGATATTGTCAGGGCTTGACCGTACGCTATCTTTATTTGTAGTTCGACCAAATCTAATCCAGTTACCAGTTCTGTAACACCGTGTTCCACTTGTAACCTAGTGTTCATTTCCAGAAAATATACTTGACCTTGTTCAGTTACTAAAAATTCTACTGTGCCAGCGTTTGTATAATTTATAGCTTTCCCAAGTTTGATTGCTAGACTATGTACTTTTGCCTGTACCTCTGCGCTAAGTTTTGTACAAGGTGTCTCTTCAATTACTTTTTGGTTCCGTCTTTGGAGCGAGCAATCGCGCTCATACAGATGTATTAGATTGCCATGGGTATCACCTAGAATTTGGACTTCAATATGAGAAGCGTTTTTTAGATATCTTTCGTAAAACAATCGGGTGCTTCCGAAAGAGCTTTCAGATATTTTTCGGGTGCGTTCAACTATTGGGATTAACTCATCAATAGACTCTACGGTATGTATGCCAATGCCACCGCCTCCGTCTGCTGCTTTAACCATTAGAGGAAATCCTAATCTCCAAGCCTCATCTACTGCTTGGGTGTCTGAGACGGCTTCGTCAGTGCCTGGTAATATTGGAAGGCCTGCTTTTTGAGCTAGGCTTCGGGCAGCTAATTTGTCTCCCATTTCTTTAATAAGTTCTGGACTAGGGCCTATAAAGGATAATCCAGATTCAATACAACGCTCTGCAAATTCCGCATTTTCTGATAAAAAACCATATCCGGGGTGTATAGCATCCACTTTGTGATGCTTAGCCGCGCCTATGATCTTCTGAATGTTCAGATAACTGTTGCTAGCATCTGATTGGCCTAAACTATACGTTTCGTCTGATAGTTTTACGTGCTTTGACTGGGAGTCTGCATCTGAGTATATAGAAACTGTTTCTATACCCAGTTTCTTACATGTTTTTATAATTCGGCATGCAATCTCGCCACGATTTGCGATTAGTATTTTCTTGAACATGGATTCTCTTTCTCGATTTTGATACGACAAAACCGAAATACTTCTGTATTAATTATGATAACCGCACAGGAGAGTACCGCTTGCTAGTCTAATCGTTCAAGGCGTTCCATGAACGTATTAGTGCGTATTTCTTTATCTACCCAATATCGTACGGTAGTTCCTAACAAAGTTTTCATTTCTTGTAGTAGTACATTGGAAACATTCAAGTATGGTAGAGATAGTAAGTTTGTTCGATCTATTAAGCGGAACACTTTTAAAGCTTGTAGGGAGATTGGATAGGAATATTGTGTTGATAGATTGCATTCGAGGCATACGAGTCCGCCGTAACTGGGACTGTATCTGTGGTGATCAGGTTGGATATCATTGTTACATGATGTACATGATTCAAGCTCAATTCCGAAGCCGCTGCTTTTCAGCAGATGAATCTCAAACCATCGTAGATTTAAGAGCTGATTCGGATTTGTATTAAGATTTACCAATGTGTCGACCGCTACATTGTACAAGTGTGGATTAGCGTTTGATTCATTCCCGAATCCATCTAGTAGTTCAGCTACATAGAGACCTTGGCTGATAAGTGAAAGATTGGATTTAAGATCCGACAAGTTATTAATTATTTGGGCTTGGTTTATGGTGTCTAAGGTTCGCCCTTTTGTGGCGGATATCTCGACTATAGTCAATGGTTCAAAATGACCGACCATCCTGCTTGTGGACTTTTGTGCGCCTTTTACTACACCACGTAATTTGCCATGCTCTCGGCTAAACATGTTTATTAAAAGGTCGGCTTCTGCAAATGGCGTTTTCTTGAGTATTATGCCGGTTGCCAAATATGTTCTTGGATTGGGCATACTTACATTTCCTGACGACCTTGTAGAGCTCTACTCAAGGTTATATCGTCCGAATACTCTAATGATCCGCCAACTGGCAGGCCTCTTGCTAGGAATGTTATTTTCAATTGTTGTCCCGACAAATGTCTTGAGATATACATTGCAGTGGCTTCGCCTTCAAGAGTAGGATTAGTAGCGATGATGAGCTCTTCAATGTTGGCGTTTGACAGTCTTTGAAAAAGCTCTCTGATTTTCAGCTGGTCTGGCCCGATGCCGTTTAGAGGAGACAACGAGCCATGTAACACGTGATAAAGTCCTTGGTATGAATGAGTGCGTTCTAATGCCAAAACATCCATAGGGTCTTCCACAACACATAGCTGGGTGACGTTTCTATTCGTATTGGCGCAAATATTACATGGGGTTGCCTCTGTTAGGTTTTGACATTGGTCGCATAGTGTTATGTTTGTTTTAACTATGCTGATAGCACGTGATAGCTCTTCAGCTTCGGGTGCGGGCAGCCTTATTATATGAAATGCTAAACGCTGTGCACTTTTCGGGCCTATTCCGGGCAATTTGTTGAGTTCCTGAATGAGTTTAGCTAAAGCGGGCGCCGCTGATGGTATTGGATCTGTAGCCATATTGACCTATTCCTAAATGTGATTGGATTGATATGGACACGTCAACATATCGTCTACAGGAGTTCTTGTATTGTATAGACTATTGAATAGCAATTAACTTATCTAGAATCCGAGGCCTGGAATATTCATCCCTCCGGTAATTGCTCCCATCTTAGTAGCTGCCAATTCCTGAGTCTTATTGAACGCATCATTAACAGCTGCTACTACAAGATCCTGAAGCAACTCTATGTCATCGACGGTTTCCGGGTCTATTGTGATAGATTCTATGGTTTGTTTTCCAGTCATTATAACTTTAATGACCCCTCCGCCGGCACTTCCTTCTACGGTGGAACTTTCCAATTCTTCTTGGACTTTCTGTAATTCTGCTTGAAGTTTTTGTGCTTGGCGCATCATGTTCTTATTCATTCTTTAGTCTCCTCTATAATTCTGGCTCCCATTCCTAGGGCTGCTCTTACTAGTGGGCTATCTTGAATAGCACGTCTGGAAATCTGATCTTCCTGTGTGTTGCATAACGTTAGTGAATAATTGTACTTATGCCCAAAGCACTCATAGATAGCCTCGTCGACCATTTTACGACTATTTGGGTCTTCAATTTCCTCTTTCATTCGGTCAAGGTTGGCTTGATTCCTAAAGGGCAAATCCATTTTGTCTTCGGTGATTTGTATGTCGTTAACGCTACAATCTCGAAGAAGAGCTCCCAATGTATATTTTATGCCCTTACGGCGGCTAAGAATCTTGAGGCATTCCATCCAGTTATTTCTGAATTCATCGGAAACGGTACTTTCTGATGTTGAATCTAGGTCTGTGGCTGAGCTATCTATTGGGATTTCTTGAGTGTGTGTACTCCTAATGTCCTCAGGTTGTGAAGGATTACTAACATTCGTTGAGTTTTCGATTTGTGGTTCTTGCACTTCCTGAATATCTGTCTCACTAATATCCTCAGGTTGTGCGGAGTTCTCGGTATTTTTTGGACGTTCAAGTTTCGGAGTTTGCGTAGTAGGTGTCTGCTGAGTCTGGCCGGCATCCCTTCCAATAATGGGCATTTTTGCTTTATTGGTCGGTGGTTGCATTTCAATGGATGATTCATCTGAGGTACCACATATTTCAATCGCAGCTAGCTCTAGGGGTAGAGTCGAGGATGAGTCTGAGCTGATAACAATATTGCTCCATATTTTTAAGACTTGACCAATATTGTGTGAGGGTGTTTTGTTGACTGAAGTGGTTATCTGGTTGATCGTGCTTTCTGGTAAATCTAAGTTTCCAATGACACCCCATTCTATTAACATAGCGGCGCGAAGTAGGTCGCGGGTTGCTTTGTGTATGCGATTCGGCTCAAAACCCTCCCAAGATGCTTCGTTAATCAAAGTGAGGCATTGAGTTGTTTGTTTTCCCAATAATGCTGTGACGATATTGAGAGGGGTCTCTGTAGTTATTATGCCCAGCATATCAGCCACATGATCATTCGTAATATTATTTCCATATGATATTACTATTTGTTCCAATAAATTTTCTGCATCTCGAAGGCTCCCGAAGGACTGACGCGATATAGTTTTTAAAGCTTCGTTGTCAATCGAGAAATTTTCTTTCGAGGCTATAGAGGAAAGCTGATTGATCATATCTGCGTTTTGTAATCGCCTAAAATCATGGCGTTGGCATCGTGATAGAATCGTGGGCAAAATCCTGTGAGATTCTGTTGTACATAAGATGAAAATAACGTGAGCTGGGGGTTCCTCTAGAGTTTTAAGGAAAGCATTCGAAGCCTGGTCTGTTAGCATGTGAGCTTCATCAATAATATATATTTTGTATTTTCCTTCTGTGGCGGCGAAATTAACCTTATCTCGTATATCTCTAATTTCATCTATGCCCCTATTACTGGCCGCATCTAGTTCTATTATGTCTAACAGGGTATTAGAGTTTGCTGATAAGCATATGGTGCAAGAATTACAGGGATCGCCATTCTCAAGTGCTAAGCAGTTAGCAGCTTTTGCTAGTATCCTCGCTGTTGTTGTTTTGCCTGTGCCTCTCGGGCCACAGAAAATATATGAGTGAGCAAGCCTGCTGGTTCGGAGAGAGTTCTGCAATACGGAAGTTATATGCTCTTGCCCAACTAAATCAGCAAAAACAGAGGGACGCCATTTTCTTGCATAAACTTCAGATGTCATGGTAACCCTCGAAATTTATTAATGACAGTATCTCTAGTTCCTTAGATCTCATACTTGCGGCGTCATCTGGTTCTTCGTGATCATAACCAGCTAAATGCAGAATACCA